>Ga0209235_1000049_pt1 | contig 44673 bp, 43 predicted proteins | sample GraSoi013_1_20cm_4_FD_185817 | JGI IMG/M metagenome (GOLD analysis project Ga0209235, IMG submission 185817) | Grasslands soil microbial communities from the Angelo Coastal Reserve, California, USA - Sample 09_25_2013_1_20cm (SPAdes) (version 2) | ecosystem: Environmental > Terrestrial > Soil >... | reverse complement strand
GACCGTGTTCAGCTTCACCGCGACGGCCGCCGACGATCATGATTCGTCGAGCTCGATTCAGGTCCGGTGGGACTGGAACGGCGATGGGACTTGGGACACGGCCTGGTCGACCACGAAGACCGCCACGCACACGTTTAGCGCCGTAGGGAGCTACACGGTCATCGTCCAAGCGGTGGATTCGGGTGGGCTGACGGCAATCCAATCGCACTCGATTTCGGTCACCGCCCCGCCTCCTCCGCCGCCGCCTCCTCCGGACTTCGGCCTCGGCGCTTCCTCCAGCTCTCTCACGATCCTGTGCGGCTCGTCCGGCTCGTCCACCATCACTCTGACGAGCCTCAACGGCCTGTCCGGGACGGCGAGCCTGAGCGCCTCGATCTCGTCGTCCGGCCTCGTCCTCGTGTGGCCCACCGTCTCGGTGAGCCCGAGCAGCGTGACGTTGGCCGCAAACGGAACGGCCATCTCCACGTTGACGATCTCGACCTCGCTCTTGACGACGCCGGGCACATACACGGTCACGGTGACGGCGACGATCGGCTCCGTCACCCACTCGGTGAGTTTGACCGTCGTGGTCAACCTCCTGTAGGACCGCCACGGGCGGAGACAATCCGTCACGGTGTCGAAGGCTGCGAACGGGCGGCCCAGCGGATCTCGCCTTTCAAGATGGATGCGGCGTCCTCGGGCACGACCGGATTGATGTAGAACCCGGTGCCTCGTTCGAAGCCGGCAATCTCCGTGAGGTGAGGGGTGATCTCGAGATGCCAGTGGAAGGTCCCTTCGGACTCCCGGAGCGGGGCCGTGTGAATGTAATAATTGAACGAGGGGTCGTCGAGAAGCCGATACATTCGACCCAAGACGTCTTTGAGGATTGTCGCGAATGCACTCCCGTCGGTATCTGACAGCGTCTCGAACGCCCGCGCGTGGACCTTCGGGAGGATCCAGGTCTCGAACGGGAAGCGCGCCGCGAACGGCTCCAAGGCGACGAACGCTCGGTTCTCCGCGACTACGCGCCGGCCCAGGGCCAGCTCGCGTCGGAGGATCTCGCAGTACAGACACTCGCCCTCCCGCTGCTCGGCGTGGGCCCGCATGCCCTCCGCCTCCTCGAGAACCCGGAGGGGCACGATCGGGATTGCGATGACCTGCGCGTACGGATGGGAGAAGGAGGCGCCGGCCCGTTCGCCGTGATTCTTGAAGATCTGTACGTACTTGATTCGCCGGTCCGCGGCGAGGTCGTGATACCGTTCGCGGTACGCGCGGAGGACCCGCTCGACCTGTCGATCGTCTAGCGTGGCGAGATGCCCGTCGTGGTCCGGCGACTCGACGATGATCTCGTGCGCGCCGACTCCGTCCACGCTGAGGAACGGCCCGTCCCGATGCTCTCGGACCTCGCCAACCCGTTCGAGCGCCGGGAACTTGTTCGGCACGCACCGAATCGACCAGCCCGGTCCGTTTGGCCTGCCGCGATCTCGTACGCGAGGACCTCCGGCGGCGTCATCGCCTCGTGGCCTTCGCAGAACGGGCAGCTCTCTTTGGGCGTCGCATCTTTCGGGTTGCGGAAGGCGCCGGGGCGTTGAGACCGGGCCGCCGAGAAGACCACCCAGGTCGGCGTCGCGTAATCCTTGCGGATTTCCGGCATGGTCCAGCGCCGGTACCCGCTCTTGATGATATTGAGGATTGTGCGAGGGCCGCAGGCTTGGTTTGTGTGCGAAAGGGTAATGGGGGGTGGGACCCTTTCGGGCCCAAGACGGGAGGAGGAGGATTTTGTCTTCATCAGCAGACGCAGGAACGTCAGGTGGTCCGGCGCCGTACGTCCCGGCCCGGTCGATGGGGAGAATGGTTGCAATCATCGTCGCACTCCTCGTGGTCACGAACGTGATCACGGGACTCGCGGTCTATTACCTGGCGGTGCCGGCACCCGGAGCGGGCTCGGTCCAGGTCATCGGTCCATGGGCCGGCGGAGAGTGGGCGAATTTCAAGCCGGTCCTCGACGCCTTCAAAAATGCCACGGGGATTTCGTATCAGTATACGACTTCGCGGCAGGAAGACCTCTCGCTGACACTCCCGATTAACTTCCAGGCGCAGCAGTCTCCGGCCGACCTGATCTTCATGCCGAGCGCGACGATCAAGCAGTTCGCCGGAAGGGGCTGGGTCACGGATCTCACCGGGACGTTGAGCCCATCGAGCTATCAGCCGGGGGCGCTCGACCCGCTGACGGTGACCGGCAAGGTCTGGGGCGGCGCGTACACGGGCAAGGTCAAGCCGGGCTTCTGGTACAACTCCTCGTTCTTCACGAGCCACAACCTGAACGTCCCGACGACCTGGGCGGGGTTCAGCCAACTTCTATGGGACATCAAGAACACCTCTGGCGTCAGCGCACCGATCCTGAGCGGGGACGGCGTCGGCTGGCCCCTGTCCGATGTCACCGAGGGGTTCATCGAGACGTACGGTGGCGCGGCCATGCATCGCGCCCTGACGAATCGGACGCTCTCATGGACCGACGCCAGCGTAAAGGCCGTCTTCCAGAATTACCTCGTGCCGACCTTGCAGAACGGATTCTGGAGCGCACCGCAGACGTGGAACGATCCGGCCGTCATCAGATCGTGGTGGAACGGCGCCTATCCGCTGTATTTCATGGGAAGCTGGATCACATCGGGGTTCGTGCCGAACCCGGCTAACCTGAAGGTGTTCTCGTTGCCTGGCGGAGGGTCGAACCAGGGCATCGTGTTCGCGGCCGACTACTTCTTCGTGCCGAAGTACGCCGCGCATTCCGATCTCGGGAAGCGCCTCGCCCAGTGGCTGTCAACGAAAGAGGCCCAGACGATCCAGGTAGGCGTCGGCGGACACATCGCCACGGCCACAGGGGTCTCGGCGTCCGCGTATCCGGCCCTCGACGCCCAGGTCGCGTCTCTCATGCAAGGCAAGGCCGTCCTGACGGACCTGGACGACACGATCGGCAATCCGTTCCAGGGTCATTTCTGGAGCGAGCTTCAGAGCCTTTGGGCCACTCCGGCCAACTGGCAGACCGTTCTGGCGAACATCCAGGCGGCTGCGCAAGCGCAACCATGAAAATTCCGGGAGGCGGGCTTTTTTCCCGCCTCGTCCCCCGGCGTGGCGATCGCGTTTCGATGGGCCGTTGGGGCCGGTCGCAGGCGAGGTTTCTGTCGTTTTTCCTCCCTGCGGCGATCTTCCTGATCGTCCTCGTCATTTATCCGATCGTGGCCACCCTGACGTTGAGTTTCGTCGCCCCCGACGGTAGTTACGCGGGCCTCCAAAACTACGGTTCCGTCCTCGGTTCGCCGGATACCTTCAATCCGGCCTGCCTCCAACGCGGTCCTCCCTGTGGCACCCTCCTGAACAACCTGATTTGGATTGGCATCCACCTCCCGCTGACGGTCTTCATGGGCCTGTTCCTCGCCGTGCTTCTGCAGAACGTCCGCGGGGCCTCGTTCGTCAAGTCGCTCATCTTCCTTGGAATGGTCACGCCGCTCATCGTCGTCGGGGTCGTCCTTCGATTCGTCCTCGAGTACCCGATCGGGGTCGTCCCGGCTTTCTTCGGGTGGCTCGGGATCAAGTCGCTCGACGTCAACTGGCTCGTCACGCCCAACACCCTCCTCCTCGGGCTGATTTTCGGGACCGTGTGGTCGTGGACGGGCTTCAGCATGATCGTGTACTCCGCGGGCCTCACCACGATCCCGAAAGACTACTTTGAGGCAGCCCGCGTCGATGGTGCGTCGGAGTGGCAAATCTTCCGAAAAATCACGTGGCCGTTGCTCCGTCCCGTCACCCTCGTCATCGTCACGATGACCCTTCTCTGGGAACTCAAGTTGTTCGATATCGTCATCGGGGCCACGAATTCGCAAGGGGGTGTGGGCGGCGCGGCGGACGTACTTGCTCTCCAGATGTATCGGTACTTCTCAAACATCAACTACAGCTCTGCCGCGGTCGTCGCGACCCTGTTGACGATCTTCACGCTCATCGTGGCGGTCGGCCTGTTCCGCAAGCTCCTCGGGTTGCCGCTTCGAAAGAAGGGGAGGCGCACGGCGCCCTCCGTCCCGCAGGTCGAAACGAAACCGGCCAAGGCAGCGGGGGACGAGGGTCAAGGCGCCGTCGAGGGGATCTCGTGAACGCATCTGCGCCCACCAAACGTGCGCCGATGCGTTCGCGGTCTCGGTGGGTCCGCATCCGCCCGCGGACCATCGTAATCCACGTGGTCGCGTGGGCGATCGGGCTCGCGTGGTTACTGCCCTTCGTCGGCGTCGCGATGACGGCGGTCCGGCCCCTCGACCAGACGAGCCTCGGATGGTGGCGCCTGTCCCCGTTCAGTGTGACGCTCGACAATTTCGTCGCGGTTTGGAACAACCCTGGATGTCCGCTCTCCCTGGGACTCCGTGACTCGTTCCTCGTCGCCATGCCGGCGACGATCATCCCGATGCTCGTCGGGGCTCTCGCGGGCTACGGATTCGCTCGGTTCCAAACCCGCTCGCGGGATTACATCTTCCTGGCGGTCGTCCTGTTCATGGCCGTTCCCCAGATGATGGTGGCGGTCCCGGTCTACAACCTCATGATCCGAGCGGGCCTCATCAGCAGCCTACTCAGCCTCATCCTCATCCATTCCGCTTGGGGGATCCCTTGGATCATCCTCTTCATGCGGAACTTTTTCCGGACCCTCCCTCTTGAGGTCGAGGAGGCGGCGCGCGTCGACGGCGCTTCGGACTTCAAGATTTTCTACAAAATCGTTCTGCCGATGTCGTTGCCCGCGATGGCAGCCATCATCGTCTTTCAGTTCATGTGGGTCTGGAACGACTTCTTCTTCGCTCAAGTCCTCATCCAAAACCCGAACTGGTACCTGTCCACGCAGTGTGTTCCCCGGCTCGTCGGTCAATTCGTCCGTCCGTACGATCTCCTGTCCGCGGGGGCCATCTTGACGATGTCAGTCCCTGTGGCGCTCTACGCGATTCTTCAGCGGTTCTACATCCGAGGCCTCGTCGGTTGGACGATTAAGGGCTGACGCCGGCGTCGTCTTCAGAAATCATGTCGAGAAGGCCGGCCGCGGCCCATGCCTGGAGCGGATTGGCCTTCACATTCGTATTCAGCGCGGGAGCCGAGAGGTCGACGAGTTTGTCGTCCACGACCGCGTAGAGCTCCGGGATTTTCCCGAGTTCTCCGTATGCACGAAGGAGGGCCTCTCGGACGCGATGCGCCTCGGCCCGACGGTTCGCGGCGAGGAGTCCCCGATACAGAAACCAGTTGTCATGTGGCCAAACGGTCCCGCGATGGTAGGACATCGGATCGAAGTCCGGCTCGGAGGTGGCATGGGTGCGCACCCCATACGGCGTCCAGAGGTCCTCTCGGAACAGTCGGGCGACCACGGTTGGGACTCGTCGCGGTTCCACGGCCCCGCACAGCAAGAGGTGGCCGGGGTTCGAGGTCACCGCGCGACGCATCCGTTTCCTCCCGTCTAACGCCAATGCAAAGAATGCGCGGTCGTCCATCCAGAAGTCTTCGTTCAATCGACGCAGGAGACGGTCCGCCGCGGCATCGGCGGAGCTGGCGACCTCTGCATCACCGTCCGTTTCCACCAAGGAAGCGAACGCACGGTGGGCGGCGTAGGCGTATCCTTGGACCTCGACGATGGCGACCGGAGGCTCGATGCCCAGGTGATTCTCCGAGCCGTCTTTCCAGCCTTGATGGAACAGCCCTTGTGGATTCTTCCGCTCATATTCGACGAATCCATCGCCGTCGATGTCGCCGTGGGCCCCAATCCAGCGATGCGCCGCAACAAGGGCCGGCCAAAGGTCGGTGATGAGTCGTGCATCATCCGTCCTGCGCGCGTACTCCGAGGCGACGATGAGGAACAAGAGCGTCGAGTCGACGCTCCCGTAGTAGGGGAACTCCCACTCGGGCAATTCGGCCCTGGATCCCGCATCGAAGCGATGCTCGTGCAAGATCTTCCCGGGTTGCTCCTCCGACTTCATGTTCACGGTTCGTCCCTGGAAGCTCGCGAGGACGCGCAGAGTTGCGGCCGCGATCGACGGGTCGAAGGAGAGGCTCTGCCAGGCGGAGATCAGAGAGTCGCGACCGAACAACGTCGCATACCGGGGCGCGCCTGCCCGAAGATAGCCATCGGCCGAGCTGAGTCGATCCAGGTCCTCGTGCAATCGCGCACGAACCGAGTTCGCGTCCACCGCACCGCCGACCGCTACCGGATCGCGTGTCCCGAACCGCGTTCGAACAGGTGAATCCGATCCGGAGGGAAGTGCAGCTCCACCTTCGAGCCCGTATCGCCCGCGAAGGTCGCCCCCACGACGGCCTTCAGGAGCGTCTCTCCGACTTTCAGGTCGAGGATCGTCGAGTCTCCGAGCGGTTCGGTGGTGTAAATCTCTGCAGGGACGGACGTCGACGGGAAACGGTAGACGACCACCCCGTCCGCCTCGGTAGGCGGTGTCGGATTTACCCGAAGGTCTTGTGGACGGATCCCGAGGACGAGCTTCTCCGATGCGGTCCGTTTGAGCGGTTCCAAGAATCGGTCGGGGACCGGGATGCGGAAGCTCCCCGCATCGAGGACATTTCCGTCGGCCAAGTCGCAGTCGACGAGGTCGATCGGTGGGCTCCCGACGAAGCTTGCGGTGAACGAGTTCGTCGGACGATTGTACAGGGTCTGGGGGGCGTCGTACTGCTGGAGCACGCCCTTGTGGAGGAGCGCGACCCGGTCGGCCATGGTCATCGCTTCGACCTGGTCGTGGGTCACGTAAATCGTCGTTACCCCGAGGACCTTCTGCAGTTTTTTCAACTCCGCCCGCATGTGGACCCGGAGTTGGGCGTCGAGATTGCTCAGCGGCTCGTCCATGAGGAAGACCTGCGGCTCGCGGACGATTGCGCGGCCGACCGCGACCCGCTGCCGCTGGCCTCCACTGAGCTGGCTGGGCTTGCGCCCGAGGAGGGTCTCGATCTGGAGGAGCTTGGCGACCCGGTTCACGGACGCGATGATCTCGCGTTCCGCGACCTTCGCGTTCTCGAGCGGGAAGGCCATGTTCTGGTAGACCGTCATGTGCGGGTACAACGCGTAGCTCTGGAACACCATCGCGACGTTGCGATCCTTCGGATCGAGGTCGTTCACGAGGCGGTCTCCGATGTAGATCTCGCCTTCGTCCGCCGACTCGAGTCCTGCGACGCACCGCAAGGTCGTCGTCTTGCCGCATCCGCTCGGTCCGAGGAGGACGACGAACTCCTTGTCCTGGACCTCGAGGTCGAGCTCCGTCACCGCAGGTGCGCCGTCGTACGCTTTCGAGAGCCCTTGCAACTTGACGCGGGCCAAGGAGACGTTGGACGGGGAAGAACGGATAAATAATCTTCGCTTACGGGTCCTTGTCGCGGTCGGAGCGTACCGATTTCCATGGAAGAGGTTCGCGTCGCGGAGAAACGTCTGTCCGACTACCGCGCGATCATCGGAGGGCCCGCGTTCGCGGAGATCCTCGCGCTGGCGAGCAAGCTGAAAGGAAAACGGGTCGCCCACGTCAATGCGACCGGATACGGCGGGGGCGTCGCCGAACTGCTCCACAGCCTCGTCCCCCTGCAGCGGGATGTCGGCCTCGATGTGCACTGGTTCGTCCTCGACGGTTCGAACGCGTTCTTCACGGCGACGAAGACGATGCACAACGCGCTCCAGGGCTCCGACGTGGGCCTGACGCCGGACATGGAGGCCACGTATCGCCATTTCAACGAGCTGAACGCCGCGGGTTTCAAGGACGAGTACGACTACGTCATCATCCACGATCCCCAACCGGCTCCGTTCGCGAACCTGTGCGAGCGGAGAGGGAAGTGGATCTGGCGCTGCCACATCGACCTGACCTCCCCGAACCCGTCCGTGCTGCGGCTCCTCGCGCCTCACCTGGAAGCCTACGACGCCGCCGTCTTCAGCGCCCGCGAGTACGCCCCGCCGACGGTCAAGTTCCCGCGGATCTACGTGAATCCGCCCGCGATCGATCCGACGAGCCCGAAGAACCGCCACGTCTATCGGGAGGAGCTGGAGACGATCTTGCCTCGGTTCGATGTCGATTTCGGACGACCCGTGATCACCCAGGTCGGCCGCTTCGATCCGTGGAAAGATCCGCTCGGCGTCATCGATGCGTATCGGCTCGTAAAGAAGAAGATTCCGAAGGTGCAGCTCTTGTTGGTCGCCTCGATGGCCCGGGACGATCCCGAGGGGTGGTTGTGGTTCGAGCGCTCGGCCCGGCACGCGGGCGATGATCCGGACATCCACTTCCTGACCGACCTCCGTGGCGTCGGTGCGCTCGAGGTGAACGTCCTTCAGAGGCAGACCGACGTGTCGATCGCAAAGTCGCTCCGCGAAGGATTCGGTCTCATCGTGAGCGAGTCCCTGTGGAAGAGCGTCCCCGTCGTCGGCGGCGATGTCACCGGAATCCGCCTCCAGATCAAGGACGGCCGTCACGGCTACCTCGTGTCCAGCGTGAGGGAGTGCGCGGACCGGACGATCGAGCTTCTCCGCAGTCCCGGGAAGCGGAAGACGATGGGAAAAGCCGGCCGGGAACGGGTGCGCAAGCACTTCCTGATTACGCGGTACCTGCGCGAATATCTGCGGATCTTCTCCGACCTCGCGGCCGGGAGCTGAGCCCCGCCAGCCGGCCACCTCAGACACCGGTGCGGGGAATCCCTTTACCTTGCGAGAGCCATTCGCGGCGCATGGCCGCGCGAACGCGTCGGGGTCGCATCACGGGAATCGGAGGCATCTTCTTCAAGGCGAAGGACCCGGAGGCGCTTGCCCGATGGTATCGCGATCACCTCGGCATTTCGATCGAGGCCATGGTCGCCCTCTTCACATGGCGAAGCGGCAAGGACGGTCGGCACACCGGCCACACCGTGTGGTCGATTTTTCCGGACGATACCTCGTACTTCGGAAAGGACGGCGCCACGTTCATGATCAACTATCGGGTGAAGGACTTGGACGCCGTCATCCGCGCGCTCCGGAAGGAAGGCGTCACGGTCGATCCGAAAATCGAAGAGCTCGAATATGGCCGCTTCGGGTGGGTCGTCGACCCCGAGGGCAATCGGATCGAACTCTGGGAGCCACCGACGGTCTACCGCGCCCCCGAGAAATCCATTCCCATGGAATGAGGGCGCGCGGTCAGCGGGCATGTGACGTCGTCGCGGCCTCCGACATCCGGCCCGTGCCGCATGCCTCAGACGAGCGTTTCGATGGCCAATCCGGCCAGCAGTAGAATTCCTGTCACGACCGTCGCGAGGATCATCCCAGCGTTGGACGGAATCAAGGCGTGCGGATCGGCCCCGGCCCGCCGTAGTCCAAGGATCGGCTTGATGGCGAGGGGAATCGCCAGGAGGGCGAGGAGGGCCCATGGGGTCAAGGAGAAGAGGACGACGCCGAGGACGAGAATCGCATAGGCCGCGAGGACGATCGCACCGAAAGCCGTCGTCGCGCGTGCAACGCCGAGACGCACCACGAGCGTCCGTTTCCCCACCGCGGCATCCGCCGGGATGTCCGGGATCTCGTTGATCCAGAGGATGCCGGAGACGAGCAGACCGAGGGAGAGGGAGAGGACGACCGCGGGCGGATCGATCGCGCGTGTGAGGACGTAGTACACTCCGAGGACCGTCACCGGCCCGAAGGCGATCCCTACGGCGATCTCGCCGACCCCTCGATGGGCCAGTCGCAGCGGCGGCGCCACGTAGAAGTAGGCGACCGCGACGCCGAGGAGACCGAGCCACAGGAGAGGGAGGCCGACCACGGATACGAGGTACAGGCCGATGAGGGATCCGAGGAGGAGGAAGGCTACGGCCACCGCGAGGTGCGTTCGCAAATTCAGCACGCCCCGGAACAGGACGCGCCCTCCCCCCGCGAACGGATTGAGATGTCGCACCTGCAAATCATTCCCGCTCCGATAGTCCCAGGCGTCGTTCGCCATGTTCGTACCGAGATGGATGAACACGAGGCCGACCAGGGCGAGGCCCAGCAGCCCGAGGTCGATCCCGTATCCCGCCTCCCGTGCGGCGAGGGCCCCGACGAACCCCGGAATGAGGGAGGCCACCAGGAACGGCGCCCGGAGCGACTGGACCCAGAGCCTCGCCACGGGCACAGGGCCGGGCGGCGTCAATGGACGGGTCATGCCCATGTAGCCGACGTGTTGCCCGTCCCGAAGGATCGGTCGCACGGTGAGCACGGCGCGAAAGGTTGAACCGTCCTTCCGCATGAGGACGAGCTCCTCCTCGAATTTGCCCTTCTCGACGGCCTCCCGAAGGAGGCGCGGGACGAGCGTCGGGACGTTCTTCGGCACGTGAAACATCGCGACGGACATCTTGCCGATGACCTGGTCCTGCGTCCATCCGAACAGGTCGGCCGCGTCCGCCGCGTACTCCTGCACGATGCCTTGCGTGTCGCAGGTGATGACCGAGGTCCTCGACTCGAAGGGCTGTCCGGCCATCGCGAATTGCGCCCCCGAACCGCATCTCACGGTCGGCGTGGCGGCTCGAGGGGATGCGTCATCCCCATGTAGCCGACTTGCTTCCCGCTTCGAAACACCGGACGAACGGTAAGTCGAGCGCGGAAGACCTCGCCGTCCTTTCGGCGAAGGGTGACCTCTTCCTCGAACTTCCCGTTCTCGACGGCTTCCTTCAGGAGACGCGGGACGAGGGTCGGCACGTTCTCCGGGAGATGGAACGTCGCGACGCTCAACTTCCCGATGACTTCGGCGGGCGACCACCCGAACAGCTCGCCGGCGTCCGCCGCGTACTCTTGGACGATCCCTTGCATGTCACACGTGATGACGGACGTCTGCGCCTTGAAGGGCTTCTGGGCCATGGGACTCTCCACGGAATCGAGGGGCCACACGTATAAGTGAGTTCTGGTTTACCTGTCAACCAGTCCCGGATGAAGCGCCTCGAGCTCACCGTGCCTACGTCCCTCCTCGACGACCTCGAGATCCTGAGCGACCGCTTCTTCCGCCACAACCGGTCCGTCCAAGTCCTGCAGTCGTTTTCCGTGCGCCCGCAGACGAACGCCTTGATCGTCCGCGTGCATCGGAAGGGCCCATTCAAAGACGAGGCGACGGTTCGGCGGGAGGCCCGGGCGATCGCGCGTCGGTACCGGGTTGCTCGTTTTGAACTCCTGTCGACGGACCGGACGCACGGAGAATACGTCGCGTGGATCGAGTGGCATCTGCCCGAACGACTCCGGGATCTCCTCGGCGAGGAGTGGTCCGGAGCGGTGCCGCTCGAGGTCGCCGCGGTCGGTCCCGGCGAGGCCCGGGTGGTCCTCCTGGCCTCCGAGAAAGTGCTCCCCGCCTTGAGCCGGTTCCTCGATGACGTGGAGGCCCCCTATCGCGTCCGCGCGGTGAAGAGCGCGTCCCTGGAAGCGTGGCAACCGCTCGCGTCGCTGACCCAACGCCAGCGAGATCTCCTCGAGCTCGCGTACCATCTCGGCTATTACGCGACTCCCGCGAAGGCAAGCCTGCGTCAGATCGCCGGCCTGGTCGGGATCACGCGCGCGGCGGTATCGAAGCACCTCCGAGCCGCGGAGCGAAAAGTCTTTGCCGCGGCCTTGGGCGCGAACCGCTGACCGCGGTCACGGAGCCGAGATCCTCCAGTTCGAGATCGTTTGGTTCTTCCTCGCGCAGCGCGCGCCTCTCGTCTGTCCTGAGTATCAAGTTCGAGAAGGAATCATTCAAAGAAATGTTCCACCTTCCATATTCTTAAGTGGACTTCGCTCAATCCCTCCGCGTGGCCAGGGGGTACCGGCGGAAGCGCTTTTACTCCACGGCCAACCGAATCCTGGCGCATCTGTCGGCGACGGCATCTCATGAGCCCGCGAGCCTCAGCGGTCTCACCCAGGAGGGGATCGCCGCCGCGACGCATTCCGGGCGCACGACGGCCACGAAGTGGCTGGCGCGCATGGAATCGTCCGGTCTCGTCGTCGGGGAACGGGCGCACGTCCCGGGGCATCGGGTGCGAAAGACGGTCTACCGGCTGACGCACGAAGGATGGATCCAGGCGATGAAGCTCCGGGGACGCCTCCACACGGACATCGTGGAGGTCCTGGCTCCCGGCCTCGATCCCACCCCGATGCGGGTCGCCGAGATCCCCGAGATCTTCCCGGCGTACGTCAACATGACCGCCGCTGTCTCCCTCGTTCGCCGTGGCCGGCTCGACTTCACGCGGCTCCACGGCATCGGTTCCGGAGCCGTCGCGCCGCTGCTGTGGGGCGACACGTTGCGGAGGCTCGGCCGCGTGTTCGGCCGCACGGAGGAGTTTATGGTGCTCGACGGCTGGTCCGCCTCGCCGTCGTCCCTGCTGATCGTCACCGGCATCGCGGGGATCGGGAAGAGCACGCTCGTCGCGAGCTGGCTCGTCCGGCAACGTCCGCGGCCCTACATCTACTGGTTCGAGATCAACGAGGGCACGACCCGGGCGATCCTGCTCGAGGATCTCGCGGCCTTCCTCACCCGCCTCGGACGTCGCGGCCTCAAGAATCTGCTCGGGGAGCATCGGGCGGCGAACCCTCAGGTCGTCACCCGCGTCCTGTCCCACGATCTTCGCGAGGTTCCGATCCTCGTCGTGCTCGACAACTACCACCGCGCGGCCCCCGACCTCGTCCGGTTCATCACAGGGCCGCTCCTCGGGCTCGTGCACGAGGCTTCGACGAAGCTCCTCCTGATCTCTCGCACGCGACCCGCCACGTTGATGCGGCGCAAGGTCGCGAAAGACGCGCGGGCCGAGGTCCTCCAGGTCCACGGCCTCGATCTCGAGGCGTCGCTCTCCCTCCTAGGCGCGAAAGGTTTCGCGGGCGACGACGTCGCGCTCCAGCGAGCCGCGAGTTCGGCGCGAGGCCATCCGATCCTCCTGTCGTTCGCGGCGCAGACCGGCTCGAGCGTGAGCGGGGAGATGACCCGCTATCTGGAACGCGAGATCTGGCGCACCCTGTCGAAGGACGAGCGGACGATCCTCGAGGCGTCGTCCCTGTTCCGCGGTCTCATCCCGGCCGATTCGCTCCATTGCTTCTCCGACGAATGGCAGGCCGCGGTCCACGGGCTCCAAGCGAAGAATCTGCTCGCGCCGACGATCTCCGGCGGCGTCGTCGTGCACGACACGATCCGCGAATACATCCGCGAGCGTCTGCCGCAGGCGCGGCGACGATCGTTCCACTCCCTCGCGGCGGTGTACTTCATGGACGGCTCCGAGATGCGGGACCGCCTCGAAGGGATGTACCATCTGATCGAAGCCGACGACATGAAGGCGTTTGGCGAGTACCTGGCCGACGCAAGCGGAGCGCTCTTGGACTCCGTGCCGGCCTCGGAGCTCCTGACCGTGCTGCGCAAGATCGACCGCACAACCCTCGATCCGCTCTCCGCGTGCATCCTCCCGGAACTCATGGGCGACACGCTGCGCGCGCTCGGTGATCTCCAGCCCGCCCTCCTGGAGTACCGCCACGCGGTCCAGCAGTCCGAGGCGAATCGTCGGTCCGACCGGGTGCCGCGGCTCCTCCGCAAGATCGCGTCCATCGAGCGATGCCGCAAGGAGAACGCGAAGGCCCTGGGCCATCTCGTCGAGGCGCAGGCTCGCCTGGAGTCGCACCCCGACCCGGCGGAGCGCGGCGAAGTCCTTCGGGAGCTCGCCCTCCTGGAGGGCGCCCAGGGCATCCTCGGGGAGGCGGTCGTCCACATGAACCAGGCGGTCGACCTGGCGACGGAAGTCTCCGAGCCCGGGGCACTCGCCCGGAGTCTGACCGCGCTCGGGAGCATCGAGAGCATCCGAGGGAACTTCGAACGGGGCTTGGACGTCAAGCTCGAGGCGCTTCGGATCGCCGAGCGGGGCGGCAACCTGACGGAAATCGCCCGGGCTTGCATCTCCGTGGGCGTGTCCCTCCACGAGCTCCGTCGGTACGAGGAGAGCCTCAAGTACTACGACCGGGCGCTCCAGATCGGCCGGCTCGTCGGGAACATCCGCCTCCAGGGCTACGCGCTCATGGATCGGGCGGCCGCGATGATGGACATCGGACAGTTCGAGGCGGCCGGTCCGGTGATCGAGGAGGCCAAGCGGCTCATCTCCGTCCTCGAGGAAAAGGACTCTCTCTTTGTGATCGACATCTCGGACGGGCAACGAGAGATGGGACTGGGCCGATGGACCCGCGCGACCCGCTTATGGGATCGCGGCCTCCGCGGGCTGAAGGACCTGGGCGGCGTCTCCGACTATGCCCGCGCGCTCACCTACGTCGGCCGGTTCTATCTCGAGAAAGGGGAAACGGGGCCCGGATTGCGGTTTCTCGAAGAAGCGCGGGGGATTGCCAAGACGGTTGGCCTTGAATCCTTGCTCTCCGAGATCCAGGGGTTGGAGACGCGGCGCGGGGCCAAGGATGTCAATCCCCCTCCGGCGCGGCTGACAGACGGTTAGCTCGGATCCTTGGGCGGCCCGTCCATTCGTTCACCTCTGGGCGGGCCAGCGGTCCGCTATCGGATTTAAGAATGACGGGACTTGTTCCGTTTTGGCCTCTGTCGAGGTCGTCTCCCGTCGAAGTTAAGGGCGCCACCGCGATGCGCGGACATGGTCGCTTTTCCCAATCCGCGGCGCCGTCATCCGTTCCACATGCACGACATGATCCTCGGGCAGCCGGGGTTCGTCGCGGAGGCATTGCAGCGAACCGCCGCGTCCGATGTGGGTTCGTTCCTCGGGACGCCCCGCCGTCTCGTCCTCACGGGGTGCGGCACGTCCTTCCATGCCGCCACCTACGCTGCGCGGGTTTTCCAGGAGGTCCTCCCGTTCGTTCCGGTGCTCGGGATGCACGCGTACGATCTCGCCTACGGCCCCTCCATTCCCGCGAACGCGACGGTGCTGGGCGTGAGTCACAGCGGCTCGACGCCGACGACGAACAGGGCCCTTCGCCGCGTCCGCGGCCGGGGTTGCCGCACGATTGCGATGTGCGGACTCCCGGATTCTCCCATGGAACGCGTGGCCAACCAGACCCTGGTCATCGGCTCAACCCACGACCATTCCTGGGCCAACACGATGAGCTACACGACCCAGCTCTCCGCGCTCGCCGCCGCCGCCTCACGTTTGAAATCGAACGTCGCGCCTTCGATTGAATCGTCGCTCCGCGGAATCTCGCGGTCCCTCGAGAAGACGTTAGCGTGCGAATCGCGCGTCCGACGACTCGCGACCCGGATCGCGCGGGGTGCGCGGGTCACGTTCCTCGGGAGCGATCTCGATGAGATCACGGCGCTCGAGGCGGCGCTCAAGATCCGCGAGACGTGCAGCCTCCCGGCGAGCGGTTATCACGTCGAGCAGTTCCTCCATGGCCCGTATCTCTCGATCGATGATCGGGAATCCATCATCATGTTGCGTTCTCGAGACGACGGGCCGCGCAGCCTGGCGATCGCCCGTGCCCTGAAGGCTTCGGGGGCCCCCGTCGCGACGATCGGCGAATCCCCGCGCGCCCAGATTCGGCTGCCCGCGATGCATCGCATCCTTCGGCCGATCCTCTCGATCGTGCCGATGCAGTTCCTCGCGTACTACGCGGCCCTCGCCCGACGGTCGAACCCGGACATCATGCGGACGGATATTCCCCGACTGCGTGCGGGAGTGGAGGCTCTCTTTCACTGACGCCGACATCCGGAGGGACGCCGACGACCGTCTTCGCCTCCGTCCCGTTTCGCAGGAGCAGCTGGAGGTGCATCTTCCCGTTGCCGTACATGATTTGGAAGCGGTCCACTTCCGACTTGTACAGGCGCGCGGGCCTCCGGCGGCCCTCCGTGACGAATCCGGCCTCGGAAATCAGGGCGAGGGAAACGAGACGCCGGATCCGGCGGTAGCAGGCGGCGATCGGCACGCGGTAGCGGGTCGCGATCTCCTGCGCCGTGAGGCTCTCCTGATGCAGCGCGATGAGGATTCGGAGCGCGTGGTCGTCGAGAAGCGACTGCCCGTTCGAGTCGTACAACAAGAGGTCTTCGGCCATGAGCCGCGGCCGAGGAGCCGGAGAACCTCCGTTGGGCGGTCCCACCGATGCCACGCGGCCGATTCGCGCTCTCCTCCCTAAAAGCCCTAGGCTCCCGTTATCACGCTTGAGCGAGACGCAGGCACGAGCCTCCGCGTGGCGTCAACCTTCGATGGACTTCTTGACATTCATTGCGAACTCTTCCGTCTGAGCCTTCAGCCGGGTCCGCATGAAATTGTCCATGATCCGAGCGAGCGGTCCCTTCGCCTGGACGGCCATCGTGTACGTGACCTTCGTCGACTTCCCGTCCGGCGTCAGATCGATGGTCCCCGTGATGTCCATGTTCTCGGCCTGACCGCGGAACTTCCCGTGTTTCAGCGGGACCTGCTCGAGCGTTTCCGTGAGGACCTCGATGTCCTGGGACAACGGGCCAATCTTCACCCTCAGATTCCAACGGGCGCGCGTCTCGTCCAGGATCTCAACGGATTGCACGCCGGGGACGCAGGCTCCGATCTGCCTCATGTCGCTGACAAACGCCCACACCCGATCGATCGGCGCATGGACCTCGAACGTCGCGGTGCCTTCGGGCATGCCGTGTTGGGCAACGCGCCGGTTGTAAAATACTTTGCAGCGGCCCGTGAGTATTGCGAACCGGCTCAATAAGAGAAAGGGCCGAGGTCCTCCCCCATTTTGCCTCGGCGGGTGGGGTTCGCGAGGTTGGACTCAGCCCTTGCGGAGAAACGGAAGGCCCGTGCGCTTGTTCACGCCGACCTTCCGATTCTTCGGCATTTCGTCCATCGGTTTGCCGCTTTTCGGTTTCCGCTTGCTGAAGAAGTAGATCGTTACTTTCGGTCCCTTCTTCAGTTTCACGTCTCGCGAGTACAGCGTCCATCCCTGGTACGTGTACGGCATGTTTGACCTCGGGCCTCCATGCAGCTAGGGTATAAAAAAGCGTTTCCCTCCCGGAGACTTGTCAGACAGGACGACGATGACAGCTATTCTATGGCCGTAACATAGCGCATCTGAGGCCTATGGAGGCCACGCAGTTCGAAAGCGGTACGATGTCTCCGACGGCGGGACAGCCGCGAAAAGGAGGTCCGGAGCGTTCACGATAATCACGTGTGAGAACAGGTCCGAAAGACCTTTCAAATCCCCCATGAACGGCGATGCGATCTCCATGAAAGCGAAGCTCCACACCCTCGAGTGCGACGAGGAAGATCTCATCGAGCTCCCGGACACCTGGATCCCCGTGCGCCTGGAGCACAACAGCTACGCCACACCGAGCCGCAAGGCGTATACTCTGTACTACCTCGTGCGGGCGTGATATGCCGCGCGAGTTGAATAGGGCCACCGCGTTTCCGCTCGCGTGAGTGAAACACTCTCGGAGCTCGCGCGGCATCTCGAGGCGGACCAGATCGCGACGGGTTCGGCGATCCCACCCCGCTACCGGCTCGATGCTTTCCGCGCCCATCGCGGGTCCCCGCTCCCGGAAGCCGGGGTGAATCCGGCCGCCGTCGTCTGGCCTCTCAGCACGGAGGACGTCTCCTCGGTCGTCCGCTTCGCCGCGGACGCGGGCTTATCGATTGTCGCATGGGGCGGCGGGACCGGACTCATGGGTGGCGCACGGCCCTCGACCGACTCGATTGTCCTCGACATGCGGCGGATGCACCGGGTTCGCTCGATCGACCGCGCCTCGAACCGCGCGACTGCGGAGGCCGGCATCGTGCTGGAAACGCTGGATCGCCGCCTCCGAACGAGAGGACTGACCCTCGGTCACGATCCGTGGTCCCGGCCGCGCGCGACCCTGGGCGGAGCAATCGGGACGAACGGGATCGGATATGCCGGATACCTCCGCGGCACGATGGGGGACCAGGTGCTCGGCCTCGAGGCGGTCCTCGCGGACGGGAGCATCGTCCGAACGCGTCCCGCGGTGCGGTCGACGACGGGCTTGGACCTCAAGCGGTTGTTCATCGGAACCGAAGGGACGCTCGGCGTCGTGACGGCGGCAACCGTGCGTGCGTTCCCGGTCCCGGAACGCGAGGAGATTCATGCATTCTCGATTCGTGATTTTCCGAAGGGGCTCGCCTGCCTCGCTCGGATCTACGATGACGGGCTCACGCCTTCCGTGATGGATTTCGAGGAGACATTCCCTTCATCGTCGATTCCGTGGCGATCCGACGACGGGCCGCCGTTCCTGTACCTCGGGTTCGCCGGATCCCGTGAGCTGGTCGCTGCCTCCTGGCGGGTCGCGGGTCGGCGTCTCCGCGCCGCGGCCGCCCGGCGCCTCGCGGACCGAGAGGCTCGGGAGTACTGGAGGACCCGGCATGACATCATCTACGTTCACGACGAGGTGGCTCCGGGGGTGACGCGCGCAGACCAGTTCCTGAAAGACGTCATCTTCGATTATGTCCACACTGCGTTGCCGCGCTCGAAAGTCCTGGCGTTCCGTCGGTCTAGTCTCGCGATTCTCCAACGTCACGGCGTCCACCCGATCGGCTTCGGCGTGTGGACGCAGCCAGAACTTGTCTCCCTTGAAATGGTGCGGTCGGTGGGTCCAGACCGCGCGGCCGCACGCACGGCGGTCGCAGCCGCCGTCGATGAGGTCATCCGCCGCGCGATGTCGCTCGGTGGTTCGATGGAATACGTTCACGGCGTCGGCGTCAAGCTCGCGTACCTCTTGGGCGATGAGCTGGGTGCGGGCCTCGCGGCCGCACGCCGCGTCAAAGCCGCACTCGATCCCGCGAACACGCTCAACCCGGGGAAAGCGGGATTCTGAGCGTCGTCTAGGCCGGCATCCCTCCGGGGCGGGTCTATCTTGCGAAAGCTATATGAGCGGCTCATTCAGCGTAATATATATAAATCAGAACATAACTGCTCCTGCCAAGGTAGGGATTGGATGCGTGAACGTGAACCACCGCCCCCGATGATGAGTGCGCCGATGATGATGGATCGAAAGAGAATGCTGGTGATTGGTTCGATTGTCTTCGGACTGTTTCTCCTTTTCTTGGGAGCCGCGATCGTCGACTCCAGTCATCTCACGTCGGACGCGGGGACGCCCGCCGGGAACGATCGGGCCAACGTCTGGGGGCCCGTGGTCGCCCATGCGGGCATCTTCTTCTTCGTCGTTGGCCTCGTCGGTGCGGCCATTCTCCTCGAAGACTTGGACATCTTCGTGCGCCTTTTCCTGCTGATCGTCGCGTTCGTCGCGCTCTTGCTCGTCCTTGCGAACTCCCCCACGATCTTCGGGTGAGGTGGCACGATGGCGGGAATGGGCGATAGACTGTGGGACATCGGCCGGTCGCCGGCCCAGCACATGACCGTCTTGGTCTTCGGCCTCCTCGCGCTCCTGACGGGGATCGTCGCGACATCGATCCTCGCCGTCGCGGGGGGCGGCGGAGGGGCCACGTCGATCATCATGGCGGCGCTGATCCTTCGAGGGGTCGGCGGGTTCTTCGTGACACTGGCCCTCTTCCTCGGGGCCTACGCCGCGTCGGGCGACTCCTGGACGACGACCGTGTGGCGAGTCGCGCAACTCCTCGCGGCCGTCCTGGTCCTGATCTTCGTGTTCTGAGTCGGACCGAACCGTGAGGCGGCGCAGACCGCGCTGCCTCCACCTTTCCTCTTTCGCGGCTTCTTCCGAGAATGCGTCGGGAGACTATCGGGCTTCTCCAGCGCTCACGGAGAGAATCGGCGGGAGGAAGTCGCTGATCATCTTCCACGATTCACCTTCGTCGCGGCTGGCGAAGAGCTGGCCCGTGTTCGTCCCGACGTAGACTCCGACGGGGTCCGCGGCGTCCACGGCCATCCCCTCTCGCAGCACGCCCATGTACGCGCGGGGGCCGGGCAATCCCTTTGTGTGACTACGCCACGCCTTGCCGCTGCTCGTCGTCTTCCACACGGCCATCTGACCCTTCGGGAACACACGGTTCTCGGCACCGATCAACGGGGTGACGAACGCGGTGTGTTTCTGCTCCGGATGCGCGGCGATCGGGAATCCGAACTCGGACGGTAGGCCTTTCGTGACTTCCGTCCACGCGCCTCCGTCCGGTCCGCGATGGTAGGTCCCGCAGTGGTTCTGCTGGAAGATCGCCCCGTCGCCCGAGGCGTCCCAGGCCAGCTTGTGCACGCACTGGCCCCACTCTGGATATTGGTTCGGCATGAATCCGGCCCGCACGCCGCGGTTCTCGGTCGTCCAGCTCCGCCCGCCGTCCCGCGTCTCGAACGCGCCGACGGCGCTGATCCCGATCATGAGGTGCCGCGGATTCCGCGGATCGACGAGCACGGAGTGGAGGCACAGGCCGCCGTTGCCGGGTTGCCACTCTTTCCGAGTCGGATGGTAGTTCAGCGACTCGACGTCGTGCCACGTGTCCCCGCGATCGTCGCTGCGGAACAACGCCGCGGGCTCGACCCCGGCGTAGATCGTGTCAGGTGCATTCGACGGTCCCGGCTCGATGTGCCAGATTCGCGACACGCTGAGATCGGAACCTTCCTTGAACTTCGGCGCGGTCTTCGTGGCTTTCGGCTCCTCGCCGGCGCGGCCGCGGTACACGGCGGGTCCCCACGGCTCGCTGCCCATCGGTGCGGCGGCGTAGACCGTGCGGCCATCTCGCGGATCGAGCGTCATGTGATACACGGCGCCGCCCGCATTGAACGGTCCCTCGACAGACCATTTCCTCCGGTCCGGAGAATGGAAGAGGAATCCGCCTTTCTTCGTCCCGACCGCGACGACCGCACTGCCTTTCTTGATCGAACGAGCCATGTCAGCCACCCGCAACGCTGGGGAGGATGTGGACGACGTCTCCGGGATTCAGTTTCGCCTCCGGCAACGACGCTCCGATCAGTTCCTCGTTCACGAAGACGTTCACATACGGCCGGCGTCGGCCCGCCTCGTCCACGACTCGATCCCGGATTCCCGGGAAATTCGCATCGAGCGCGCGGAGCATCGCGGCGACGTTCGACGCCTCGAGGACGACTTCGTCCTGCCCGTCCGTGTACGAGCGGAGCGCCGGTGGGATCCGCACGAGCACCCCCGCGTGGGCGATCTCTCTCGGAGAAACGTCGGACGCGATGACTCCTTCCCCCGCACCTCATCGAGGGGGAGATGAAAAGCCTTTGGCCGGCGTCCGCGAATGGACGGCGGGACTCGGAAGCCCTTATCTCATCCGAGTGGCTGCGGCCAACGATGGATACCCAGGACATCCTGGACGTCGCCCTCCGCCTCGCGAGCCAGTCCGAGATCCCTGCGGACACGACGATCAACGTCCCCGCGCGGAATGCGCGCCGGGCTCTGTTCGGCATCGACGTCGAGGCGGCGGACCTCCTGATGGCGAAGGAAAAGGGATACGATGTCGTGATCGCCCACCATCCGACCGGAGGGTCGGCGACCCTCGACTTTCCGAAGGTCCTCGTCAAGCATGCGGACATCTTGACCCGCCATGGGGTGCCCCGAGCCGTCGCCGACGCGGCCGTGCGGGAGATGCAGGAGGAGCGAGAGCCGCGGGCCCATGCGGAGAACTACGACCGACTCCCGTCCATCGCGCGTCTGATCGGAATCGGCTTGATGTGCATCCACAACCCGTGCGACGAGATCGGCCGGCGTGTGATGGACGAGACGCTCCGCGCGAAGTTGAAACCGGATCCGCGTGTGCGCGACGCGATCGACACGCTCTACGGAATCCCGGAATTCCAGGCGGCGAAGACGCGCATTGCCGTGCGCATGGGGAAAATCGACAATCCCCTGGGAAAGTGGGCAGTCCACCACGGCGCCGGGACGAACGGAGGGGTGCCCGTCGCCCGGGCGGCCTTCGAACACGGCATCGACACGGTTTTCTACATCCACATTGATGCGGGGGCCCTCCGGCGGTTGTGGGAGCTCTTCGGTCGCGAGGGTTCGAAGAACCTCGTGGTCACGGGGCACGTGGCTTCGGACAGCATCGGCATCAACGCGCTCGTCCGCGAGCTTCGCAAGCGGGGACTGCGCGTCGACACGTACAGCGGAATTGTCGATGTCTGAGCATTATTATTATCATAATCCCGTATAAAATTCAATGGGAAGCCTTAACTACGCATCCCCGATACGGAGGCGAAGGGGTTCCTTCTGCCGTTCGAGATCGTCATCGTGAGCAACACCCCCCTCACGCCGCTGAAGGACATTGACGATGTCGCGCTCCTCTTCCTCACGCAGATCGGGTACATCCCGAAAGGCTACGATCCGAAGACGGATGCGAGTTCCGTCCGGGATTCGGTCCCGTATCGGTTGTTCGTCGAGTGTTTGCTGGGCCGGCTCGACAAGGGGTGGACCGTGGAGCAGCTCGCCGCGAAGTTGAAGACGACGAAGGCGACGATCTATCGGCATATCAACAAACTGAAGGAGATGGACCTCCTCGACGAGGTGAACGTGCCGGAGCGCGGCACGGTCCGAAAGGGCTACCGCATCCGATACGGGAATCTCTCGAAGGCCTGGAATTTCGTCGAATCAAACATCGAGATCGCGATCGAGAATTATCGCAAGACGGTCGACCATCTCGAGAAGCTCGCGGAGCAACGGAGGTGACTAGGGTTGGCAGAAGACATCGTCTCGCTCACGAAAGGGTCGCGCTATCGGATCGAGTCCATGGAGACCCGCGAACGGACCAAGGTGACGAAGGGGATCTTCCGGGGATACGCGACGATTGGGACGGACGACGCCATCGTCGTGGAACTCGATGAAAGCCATCAAGAGCTGAAGGGAAAGCTGCGTCTGATCCCGCTGCACGTCGTGCTCGCCGTCGACATCCTGGAACAAGTGCCCGGCGACGCGCCGAAAGTCGAGAAGCACGGCACGATGTACGGTTGACTTGGTCATCCAGGGCAAGGTTCTTGCCGGGGAAGGCGGTTGGCGGAGGCATGGGTTCTCCCCGTATCGCGCGCTCGGGCCTGCGATCCCCTCGCGGTTGGCTGTTCCTCGCATTCCTCGGAGTGTGGCTGTACCTCGCGTCGCAGTTGCTCCGCCTGTATCCGGCTCGGGTCGCTGAGGTCGTCGTCCTCCCGGTGTCGGAGGTGAGGGAAATTCTCGCGCTCTCTGCCGGGCTCGGTCAGCTCCTGTTCTTCGGCGGCTTGGTCGCGGCGCTCTGGCGGGCGAACCTGGCCGCAGGCGTATCGAACGCCGGGATTCGCGGCCTCGCGTTCGGTGTCGCCGGGGTCGGCCTCCTCGGCGTGTTCGAGTTCGCCCTCTTCCTAGATTGGCTCGGAGCCGCGTTCAATCCGATGGCCCTGTTCGCCCAGACTCCCGTCATGGACACCGGCGTCATCGCAGGCACTGCCCTCGCCTTCGCGGGTCTCGCCTCTCTCGTCGTCGGTTTCGCGCAGTCCACGGACCTGTTCGGACGCAGGGAACGCAGGGCCCCCCAGCGCACGGCGCAGCGGGAGGAAACCGGCTGAGCCACACGGCCATCGGTCCGAGGACGGATGTCTTCCGAGGTCGTTGACTTGACGCTCGAGTTGCCCCCGTCTCCCGAGGATCGTTTCCTCGCGTCGTTCCTCGCCGAACTGCGCGAGCGGATTCCCGCATCGAAGGATGAGCTCCAACAATTGAAGCGGCGCATCGCGCGATCTCACGGGGTCGCCGGGATCCCGAGCGATTCGGACGTCCTCGGTCGACTCCCCCTTCCGATCCGGGATGAATTGGTGGATCTCTTGCGCATCAAGCCCGCGCGCACCGCGAGCGGCGTCGCCGTCGTGACCGTGATGACCGCGCCGCACGCCTGCCCACACGGCGTGTGCACTTTCTGTCCGGGTGGACCGAGGTTCGGGACGCCGCAGTCGTACGTCGGCACCGAACCCGCGGCGCGACGGGCGTCGGCTCACGGCTATGATCCGGGGGCGCAACTCGTGGCCCGGCTCCGGTCTCTCGAGGAGATCGGTCACCCCACGGACAAGGTCGATCTGATTGTCCTCGGAGGGACCTTCACCGCGCTCGACCGCGGATACCAGGAATGGTTCGTGAAAGGATGTCTCGACGCGATGAACGGGTTCGTCTCGGATTCGATCAGCGCGGCACAAGCCGCGAATGAAACCGCCGCCGCCCGGTGCATCGGCCTCACGATTGAGACGAAGCCCGACTGCCTCCTCGGGTCGGAGGTCGACGCGTGCCTCGCGCTCGGCACGACCCGTGTGGAACTCGGTATTCAGTCGACCCACGACGACGTCCTCGAGGCGGTGCATCGCGGCCACACGGATGCCCAGAGCCGGGCCGCATTCCGCGGAGCGAAGGCCGCCGGCTTGAAAGTCGGCGCGCACATGATGCCGGGCCTCCCCGGTTCGGATTGCGATCGCGACCTCGAATCCTTCCGGACCCTGTTCGACGATCCGGACTACCGTCCGGATTTTCTCAAGATTTATCCAACGTTGGTCCTGCCCGGGACGGCGCTGTACGGACTCTGGAAATCCGGTCTCTATACGCCGATGACCACGGAAGAGGCCGTCGAACTGATCGCGTGCGTGAAAGCGTTGGTACCGCGGTGGTGTCGGATTCAGCGGGTGCAACGGGAGATCGGCGCGCCGGAAATCCAGAGTGGGCCGAAGAAGGGAGACCTCCGCATGCTCGCGCGTGTGCGGCTTCGGGCGGCCGGGCACCGATGCGTGTGCGTTCGATGCCGCGAGGTCGGCTTCCGAGGAATCGCGCCCCGTCCGGAAGCCCTCACGATGCTCCGCTCCGACTACGAGGCTTCCGGTGGAATCGAGGTCTTCCTCAGCATCGAGGACCCGGGACTCGACGTGCTCGTCGCGTACGCGCGGCTCCGGATTGATCCAGGAGGGGCGACCGTTCGGGAGCTGAAGGTGTTCGGTCCGATGGTGCGGATTCATGAGGCCGCGAACGACCGGTGGCAGCATCGCGGGTTCGGCCGTCGCCTCATGGACGAGTGCGAGCGTGTCGCCCGGAACGAATTCGATGCACACGTTGTCCGGGTCACGGCGGGTGTCGGCGTGCGGGGCTACTACCGAACCTTGGGATACGACCTGCAAACGCCGTACATGGTCAAGGCGCTGTAATCAGGAGACTTCCTTGATCCAACCAAGGCGTCGGAGCTTGCTCGCCTCGACGTCGGCCGCGTTGCGGAACGACGACTCGGCCTCCGCGAGGTATTCGATCGCCAGACGCAGCCCCTCCTTCGTCGGCGCCTTCACGTCGATGCCCGCGCGCGTGATTTGCTGACGGACGATCGGCATCGCGGCTTCCTGGCCCCCCATGAATTCGCAGAAGTCCACGATGATCTGATCGGTGACCGCGATGAACGGATTCCAGGTCTCATCGACCGCTTCCCCCTTCGTGATTTTCGCGTCCGCCCGCGCGATCATCGCCTTCGCGAGACCGAGGAAGCCCGCTTCGACGTTGAGTCCGGTCTTCGCAGAGCTCACGAAGCCGTCCACCTGGAGCGCGTCTTTCAGATCATCCAGCTGTTCCTGGACCGTTCGACGGGACTCGGCGAGGTCCACTTTGTTCGCAACGAGGACGAGTGGAATCGGGTCCGTCACGGAGAGGAGATGAGGGATCCAGTACTCGTGCAGACTCTCCGCCGTCTCCGGGCGCGTCACGTCGTAGACGAGGAGCGCCCCTTTCGCCCCTTGGAAGGAGCTCTCCTGGATGCCGCGGTACCCTTTTTGTCCGAGGACGTCCCAGATCATGAACGTCATGTCCGTCGCCTTGCCCGGCGACTCGAGCCGCAGGTCCTTCTTCGTGACTTTCGTGCCGATCGTCGTGATGTAATCGTCCGAAAACTTGTCGACCACGAAGCGCCGGATGAGGCTCGTCTTTCCGACGGCACCATCGCCGAGGAGCAGGATCTTTCGCTTGACGTGGTCATCGACCATGGCGACCTCGCTCCATGCGGGCGCCACTCATATAACGCTTGCTGGCTCAATGTCAGCGATGCGAATACGGACCGTCAGTTCGGATGAAACCGGAGCCGCGGACGGATGAAGCGCGCCGCAATCAGATCCGCTTGCGGGAGCAGCGCCACGTTCCCGTCCCACTTCGCGAGGATGTCCGAATGGGACCGTTCGAATTCCCACACCGCGATCTGGAGCTTTCGAGGAAGGCTACTCAGGTACCGGCCCACGATCACGGCGGCGAGGACCGTGTGCTGGCCCCGGAGCATGAGGACCTGGCGTTGACCGAACCGGAGTTGCTCGAGCGTGCCACTCCGGTCGTCGAACGAGTCGCGGACGAACTCTTGGAGCACGATCAGCATCCCGCTCATGATGTCGCTGTCGTGGACCATCCCCCGCGTTCGGGACCAGTGCCGAATCAACATGCCGCTGTCGTGCATCAGGTAGAGTTCCTCGAGACGCGCGCGTCGGGTCACGTAGACACCGAGGCCGATCACGCCCGCGGCACCAAATCCCGCAGCGGCCGCCCAGAACGGATTCACGGGAGCGGCAGGGGGGCTATACTTCACCGCGAACGTGAGCGACCGATAAATCGTCCGGGGATTCTGATCGAAATTATCGGTGTACGTCACGGTGACGTCGACTGTCGTGAAGACGGGACTCGTGGTCTGCGACGTCTCGGTCGTGTTGGCGTAGAACGACCAGTCTCCGATCCGATTGTGCGTGACGTTGCTGTAGGTGCCGCCCGCCTGCTGCTCAAATGCGAGTTCAGGCCCGAAGACCGCGGTGATGCTAATCGTCGCAGCCATCGTATCGCTGTAGCTCGCATTGTTCGGGTACGGCGAGTCCAACCAGAATGTGAAGTCCACGTCGGGCGCATGGGAATCGTTGAGGATGACCGCGAGCTGATAATACGAACGTCGAGGGACCGCGGCCGCGATCGACGCCGTGAGTGTGAGCGCGAGGAGAATGAGCGCGACGGCGGGGATGAAGCGTGGTACGCGCGCTGTTCGATTTTGCACTGGTTGGAGCCCCCCCAACCGATTGTCCGCCACGCGGACGCCGACCGGGTGCGACCATTCGTGAGGGGTCTATTTAATCTTACTACCGATGCGTCACAGCATACACCAGCGTGCGCTTCGTGATTCTCACAAACGCGATTGAGCGAAGGCCGTCACTCATGGTAACGGACCGAACTTCGAAGAACTTCTCGGATGCCCGCGCCTTCGGCCGGAGAACGGTGAGCCACATGAGCCCACGGGGTAGGGAGGCCGAGCATCAGAGCCGCATCCCGGAGCATCGTGCGCGACACGGTGGCACCTCGCGCAACTGCGTGGATCGGGAAGGCTACGTCAACGCGCCGAAGCGCGGCGACCATCCCAGCGCCGAACCGCGACGGTCCGAATCCGGAAAGCATGGGACCACCATCCGCAGTCTCGAGAGCCGCATGGAGCGGCACGAGGTTGTCGATGTCGCTTCGCGTCAATTTCGGGTGCGCCGTCGCGATCTGCGCCCGGATCCGAATCGCGTCCGCGCGACTCAGGATGTCATACTCGACGCGATAGTCGAGATGGAGCTTGGCCGCCCTGGCAGCCTGGATGTCGGGTGAGCCTTCGATCCCCGCGACCACGCACACCAAGGCGCACCGTTTTCGCGCGATCATCGCGAGAAGCGTACTCGCGAGCCCACCCGAGTAGGCGAGCGCAGTTCGCGGCCGTCCTTTGACCTCCTGCGCAACCCGATTTTCGAGTCGGCGGACGAATACGTCGACGTCGCGCGACGACGCCATCGGCTCACGCGCCGAACGTGACTTCGCCCGCGAGCAGTCGGTCGAGCGTTTTCGTGAGGTCCGCCTCCTTCACCCGGATCTGTTTTTGCGAATCTCGCTCGCGGACCGTGACGCCTTTTCCCTCGAGTGTCTCGTGGTCGACCGTGACGGAGAACGGCGTGCCAATTTCGTCCATGCGAGCGTACCGTCGGCCGATCGATCCGGACTCGTCGTATGACACCGTGAGCCGTTTCCTCAGGTTCGCGTGGAGCGCCTCGGCCTTCTCCGGCAGTCCGTCTTTGTTCACGAGCGGGAAGACGCCGACGGTCACCGGAGCGATTCGGGGCGGGAGCCGCAGGACGACGCGCTCGCCCTTGCTGTATGACAGGTCTAGCAATGTCCAGATGTTGCGGTCCACCCCGAACGATAGCTCGAGGACATGGGGGATGAGCTTCGATCCGCCGAACGTGACGGATTGTTTCAGGTGGGACATCGCCTCGTGGCCTTTGAGGTCGTGGTCCGTCCGATAGTGGACCCCTCCAACCTCTTTGAAACCGCCCAGGCTTTCTTGCTTCACCTGAATGTCGAAGTGGATCTTGTTGTAGAACGCGCGCTCCTTTTCATCGAGCTCTGCGAATCGGAACGCGTCGCGCGGGACTTGCAGTCCGTCCAAGTAGAACCGCTGGACCGCGGCGAGGTGATAGACATACCAAGGCGGGAGATCGCGGGCGACCAGATCTTTCGCGGCAATGTCGTGGGCGCCGGGTTGGTTCTTCTCCGTCGCCCACGCGATGCGGATCGGCGTGGACGCGACCGCGTCGAATCGGAGGCCGTCCGCGAAAGTCGCGGGGTCGAAGAAGATCTGGAGCTCCGCCTGGAGGAACTCCCGCATCCGGTATGCACCCTGTCGCGGGCTGATCTCGTTTCGGTAGGCTCGCCCGATGATCGCGAGGCCCAGCGGAAGTCTTCGGCGGAGCGCCTCGAACTCCCGTTTGAAGTTCAGGTACACGCCCTGTGCCGTCTCCGGCCTCAGATAGGCGCGGTCTTTGCCGGTCGGCCCGACCTCGAGCGGGAACATCATATTGAAGGGCCGCGCCGGACCGAGTTCGCCCTTGCAGTTCGGGCATCGGATCTTCAGGTCGCGGATGCGCGCGTCGATCTCGGCGGGCGTCAGGCCCTCGTGTTCTTCGTGAGTCGCGGCCTCGAGCAGCTGATCCCCGCGGTACGATTCGCCGCATCGGGTGCACGTGACGAGGATGTCCGTGAAGTGATCTACGTGGCCAGAGGCCTTGAGGGCCGGTTCCGGGAGGATCGTCGTCGTGTCGATCAGGTGGTAGTCGTCGCTGAGCCCGAGGAAGGTCTCGATCCAGAGGTCTTCCCACCGCCGGCGCATCAGAACGCCATTATGGCCATAGTCGTAGAACCCCGCGAAACCTCCGTACAGATCGACCGCGGGCCATAGGAACCCGCGACGGACGGAGAGGGACATCACGTCATCGTAGGAGGCCATCGCCGCCAGAAAGTGAGACTTTCGGATAAAGGATGGGGTGCACCCCGATTCTTCATCGGGTCGAACGTGCGATGCGGCGCCGACGGCCGCGAATCATCGACGCGTCTCGCACCGACGGGCTCGGTGCAGGCCAGAGCCGTCCTCCCGAGACGACGAGTCGGACATCGCTCGCGGAGGCTCGCACGACGGATGCAAATCCGTTCCGTCCACCCGGGAGATCCAGGATGACGAGGTCGGCACGCGCCCCGACGCGAATCCCCGACGTAGCATGGGAATCGGCGAGATGGCGTCCTCGCAACGCCATGTCGAGGATGTCGCGCGCCGGGACGCCGCCTTTCATCCGTGCGACCCGGTATGCGAATTCCATTTCCCGCAACAAGGACGGCGTGTTGATCATCGCGTTGTCGGTCCCCAGGTGAAGCTCAACCCCGCATCGCAACATGCGCGGGATGTCCGGCGTCATCCCAAAGAACGCGTTCGACCGCGGACATATCACGATCGGCACGTGCGCATCGGCGCAGCGCTCGAGGTCCGCGTCGGTCGCGTGGATCATGTGGACCAGGAATGCGGGTTTCAGATCGAGGACCGCATCGATCTCCTCGCGCACCCGTTCGGAACAGTGGATCGCGAAGATTTTCTTCGCCCGTCGGGCGTCCGCTGCCAGCTTCTCAATCGCATCGCGGGGCCAATCAATGTAAGAGCTCACCGCGATCCCGTCCGAGGCCCGCAAGATCGCCGCGACTTCTCGTGGATCGTAGGATAACCCGACGGGCCGTGCGAGGGCGAGCCCCTGCATGGGCAACACCGCAAGGGCTGCGTAGAGCAACTTGAGTCCACGCAGTCCTCCCTCCCGGAAGTCCGAGAACCCCGTGGTCCCGGTCCGAATCATCGTCGCCATGGCGCGTCGCATCGCGGCGATGACCGCGGCGTCCTTTGCCTTCGCGAGGACCCGGTGCTTGAGCCCGTGCGGCGGGGCGACGAGCTCCTCGATCGTCCCCTTCAGTTCCTGCGTCACGATCGCGTCGCCGAGGTGCGTATGGGCGTTCCACAATCCCGGGATGATGAGGCCCTCGGCGAGCGGGCGACGCGTCCGTCCGGAACGAATCTCCACGACGACATCCTCCTCCCATCCGACGGTCCCTTCCCGGAAGCGCTGGCCGTCGTAGAACCAGCCCGAGACGCGCTGCACGACGCGCGATGGTTGGGTCGCGTTTAAACGTTCTTCGCGTCCTGCGGATGTCCTCGGAATGTTTATGGCGTTGGAGCTTTTCCTTCCGCCGGCGCCACCGTCGCTCCGCCGGTTGGAGAGGGAACACTCGCCCTGCCGCGCGGTAGGAAGGCGATGGTGCACATGCCGCCATAGCTCAGCCCGGCAGAGCGGCAGTTTCGTAAACTGCAGGTCGGGGGATCGAAGCCCTCTGGCGGCTCCCCACCTCCTAGAGGTTGCGGCCCCAGCTCCGCCATGCGATCAATCCGTCTCATTTCACTTCTTGACGTCGCCAGAGCCGGTCGATCCGACCGGGCAAGATGAAGAAAATCGGATAGAGCACGTACGCCCCGAGGCTGAAGACGGGGTCGACGAAAGCGAGCAGGATGGCCGCCGCGGAGAAGCCCGGTCCCATCAGCATCCGGCGGCGGGCCATCCAGATGAATCGGTCGTTGAGGCCTGCTTCCACGAGGTGATGATGGAACGTGGCGTACCAGATCGCCAGGAACATGAACATCTGGATTGCCAGGAGATTGAGCCCGTAGGCCACGATGGTCACTTGCTCGAACGGGTGATGTCCCAGGAGGGCCGTTGTGAGCGGAAGCAAGCCGACGAAGAGGAGGAAGATATTGTTCAGCCAGATGAACGTCCGATCCGTGCGCTTCACGACTTGGAATCCAACGTGGTGGCCGACCCAGAAGACGCCGAGCGTGACGAAGCTGAGCGCGTACGTCAGGACTCCCGTCACGACGTCCTCGATGGGCGGGAGCTTTTGCTGTGCCGGTCCCGTGATGTACGGGATCGTCAGGCTGAGCCCGAGGACCGTCATCACGGCTCCGAAGATGCCGTCCGTCAGCGCTTCGACCCTCGTCTTCCCGAGTCCCGTGACAGAGCCGGTTCGCGCGCTCATGAGGCTTGCCGCGCCATAGTCGCGGTGGGCTATAAGTCCGGCCTAGTTCCGAGCCGCTCATCTCATGGCGTCGCGTTGCCCGAGCTCACAGCTCACCTGCCCGGTGCGCGAGTCACCGAACCTCAGGCCCGCCGCCGGACGGCCGGGTCGGTGGCATGGCCCCGCCGGTTGGCGTTCCACGGATCTTTTTCGGCGCGTTTGCTTGGATCACGGTCTGGCTCGAGACGACGTAGATGGGGTTGCCGCTCTGATCGTACTCGCCTTCGATTCGCAAGACACCGGTCAGGATCACCCGGACCTTCAAGGTCGTGCCATCCGTCAATTCGTACGTGGACCAAGGTTCGGCTTTGGCCTCAAAATCGATCTGCTCTGCTTCCACCTGGCGCTGCGTCACCGGCGAGATAATCTTGACCATAGGTGCGACACCTTCTCCCGAACCTTAAGCGCTCCGGCCAGTCATTGCAACCGCGGTGCTCGAGGCCGAGCCTTCGGCGCCCTCCCGGATAGCTTTATGGTGGAGCCGTTGGCTTGTCGACTGTATGGTTGGGAAAACCGAGGGTGCCGAGCATGAACGAATGCGCGAGGCTCTCGCCGCCTGGTTCACAACCCAGGGTCTCTCGAATGTCAAGACGCCCGCCGATCCGGTCGCCGACATGGTTCCGGATGTTCAGGCAGACTACTTCGCAAAGATCGTTTACGGCGAAGCAAAACTCTGTGGGGATTTTCCATCGCAGGATACGAAGGAGCAGCTGCTGAACTATTGCGGCGGCCTCCCCTCCGAATACAAGCTCGTCCTCGGCATTCCGAAAGCCTGCGAGCCCGCCGTCCAACGCGTGGTCGCGGAGTGGGGATTCACCCACCGAATCCAGTTGGTCGGGCTCTGAACACGCAGTGCGCATGAACGGACTCCCAGCGTCGGAGTTGCGCCGCCGTTTGCGATTCGGATTGAACTTGCAGGTCTCATTTCCGATAACGCAAAGTCTCGTCTGGATCCTCTTGGGGAAAGGTATTTGGCGGGCATTTCCCTTCGCCCTGCCGCCCGGAGGAGGGCATTGTCATGGGATACAAGTTGATTGGACTGATCGGTTTCGCCGTGGCGCTTTCGTTGCTCGTTTCGTCGGTCAGCGCCGCGAAACCGGGTAGCACCGCCTCGACGACCACATTCTCGAACACCGCGTTGCTGTTGGACAGCGGAAGCAGCGAACCTGCCGTGACGATCGGTCCGGACGGGACCACCGTCTTCACGTCGCTCTCGTGGATCACGTTCGGGACGAACGTCTGGAAAACCTCGTTCGGCGGATCCCCCGCCTTCCAGGGAATACCGGACAACGGGATCGTCTCGGGACAGTTGGGAGGCGAGGACGCAGACGTCGACATCGGTTCCACCGGCACGCTCCACTTCACCTCCCTGATCGCCTTGGTCAACCCGCCGTTCACCGCCGCCCGGTTCGGCGTCTCGGCAATCACATGCGGAAACGCGGACGTATCCAACAACTTCGCGAACTGCAAGGCGCAGATCATCGACACGACCCAAGCCGACCGGCCGTGGATCACGTCCGACGGCGTGACCGTCTATATCTCGTATCACGACAGCGGCTCGAGCACGGGGATTCACGTGCAACGATCGGACGATGACGGCTTCACATGGACCCGGGTGGCCGATCCGATTACAGGCCAGGGCGGCCTGACCGCGATGTCGACGTTCAACAACGACCAAGGTCCGATCGTCGCGGACCCGACCACGCACAGCGTGTTCGCGGTATACGCGGCCGGACAAGGTGGCCACCAGAAGGCGACGAGCGCGAACTTCAACAACATCGTGGTCTCCCGCAGCATCGACAAGGGCTTGACTTGGGTTCCGACGATCGTGTCCCATGCGCCGGTCAACAACCCGCTCAACAACGTCTTCCCGGCCCTCGCGGTCGACCCGGCGAGCGGGAAGGCGTACGCCTCGTGGTCCGATGCTCACACGGTGTGGTTCGCGGCGTCGTCCGACCACGGGTCGAGTTGGACTTCGGCCGTCGCCGTGAACAGCGGTTCTGCGGCAACGGCGGTCTTCCCATGGGTCGCGGCGTTTGCCGGCAAGGTCGATGTCGTGTACTACGGTACCACGGCGTCGAGCAAGGACGATCCCGCGGCGGTCTGGAACACGTACATGGCCCAGACCACCGACGACGGTTCGCACTTCGTCCAGACGACCGTGTCTGCGCACGCGAATCACGTCGGGGTGATCTGTACCTTTGGCACCGGCTGTGCCCGGGGCACCCGCAACCTGCTCGATCTGTTCGAGGTCGCGATCAATCTGCAGAGTGGCAAGGCAGCGATCATCTTCACGGATGACACGCTGACGACGTACACCCGGAGTGACGGGACCGTGGCCCCGTTGCCCCAGGTCATCGTTGCGTGGGAGTCCTGAGCGCCGGCTCGGTGCCAGCTCACGGATCGCCGCCCGAAGCCGCCGACGTCGGCCGCGTGAGCGACGACTCGAGCCGCGAGAAGACGACCTGAAGGCCGGCTGCGAGGGCAAACGAAGGGAGGGTCGCGCCGACCGGAAGTGCGAAGATCACGATCACGAAGTACAGGGCGGCCCCCGGAACCCAGCTTGCGAACGCCGACCATCGCCAAGGTCGCGCGCCGTCAAAGAACTCCTCCGCCGCGTAGGTCCCTCGTCGCACCACGAACGAATCCGCGATGACGACTCCGAGAAGCGGCGCGAACAGCCCGCCGATCAGGAAGAGGAACCCCTCGTAGGAGCCTCCGATGCCTTCGCCCCGACTCCAGAGGAATGCGGCCCCAGCCATCGCGATCAGGGTCGCGGCGACGATGAAGCCAAGTTGACGTCTTTTCGGCGCCAGGTTCTGGATCGAAACCGCGGTCGAGTAGACGTTGGCAAATGCATTGTCCGTTTCGTCGACGAGGATGATCAACAACGGGAACGCGCCGAGGCCGAGCAAGCCGATGACCGCCAGAAAATTCGGCTGACCGGAGGCGATCCCCAGGGCCATGAGGCCGGCACCGAGCATGTAGAAGACGGTGTTCGCGATGGTGTAGCCCGCGGTGGTCCCGACCCACGAGTCCTTCGAGGACCGCGCGAAGCGGTTGTAGTCCGAGATCAACGGCCACCAAGAAATCGGCATCGCGATCACGAGGTCGAGGGCCAAGAGGAGGGACGTCGTCCCCGAGAACGGCGCGTACCGCAGGCCGAGGTCGGGGCCTTTCCAGATGAGCGCGATTCCGATCGCGGCCGTCGACGCATAGACGAGCCAGATCGCGAACTTTTCAAGCCACGCCCGGATGACCGCGAGCGGACCTCCGAGGGCCAGGGCCGCGACAACCGCTCCGAAGAGCGGGATGAACAAGAGCTGCGTGGACGGTCCGAACACGTTCCCGGTGAGGGTCGCCGCAGCGATTCCCATCACGAGCAGTTCGAACGTCGCCCAGCCCAGGAGTTGGAACACATTCAGGGCCGTCGGGATGTAGGAGCCTCGACGACCGAGGATGGGACGGAGGCTCACCATCGTCGGGACGCCGGCGCGGCTCCCGTGGTGGGCGGCGGCCGCGAGCATCAGGCTCCCCAGGACGGAACCGAGGAGCGCGACAATCGCGGACTCGCCGAGGGTCAGCCCAAATCCGAAGCCGCCCACTCCGATGAGCAGCGTGCCGGCCGCGAGGACCAGCAGCCCGATCCCGAGGCTCGACCAGAGGACAAACAGATCGAAGGTCCGGAGGACCCGCAACCCATGCGGGACCGGTTCCACGCCCCATTCCGGCGGCCTCCGCACCCGGAACATCGGAAGGCCAAGCCCTCCGCGTATATATCGGATTGGCGGCCGACGCTCGGCCATTCACTTCTTCGTCTGCGCGAACTTCTTGTACGAATGCTTCAACGCGGTCACGAGCGGGAGCTCCTTTCCCGCCAGGAAGTTGATGAGGGCGCCCCCTCCCGTGCTCACGTGATCAATTCGGTCCGAGAGTCCGAGTTGTTCGACCGCTGCGACCGTGTGTCCGCCACCGACGATCGAGAAGCCGTCCGCTTCGGCGATTGCAGTGAGTAACTCCCGCGTGCCGACCGAGAACGGCTCGAGTTCGAAGACGCCTGCGGGACCGTTGAAGAAAATCGTCTTCGCGCGGTGAATCTCCTCGACGTAGTGGGCGATCGTGTCCAGCCCGATGTCGTACACGGGCCACTTCGCCGGGAGGGCGGACACCGGGACCGGCCTTCGCTCACCCTCGTCGTTGAGGACGACGTCCGTCGGCCGAGAGATTCGCCCGGGGAATCGCGCGAGGAGTTCCTTGCACATCGCCCGGTGGGCCTCGTAGTCCTCGACCTCGCGTCGCATGAAGTCGGTCGTCGGCGTGCCCGGGTCGATTCCGGCGGCGTCGAGGAACAGGTTCGCCACGCCGCCCGAGGTGAGCACGCTGTCGACCAAGTCTTTCTCGAGCATGTGGCGCGCGACGGCGATCGAGTCGTCCGCCTTCACGCCGCCGAGGAGCGCGATCTTCGGCCGCTCGGGCTGCTGGACCGCCTGGGTGAGCATCGTGAGCTCCCGCTCCATCACCCGGCCGGCGAGGGAGGGGAGGACCTCGCAAAAGCCGACGAGGCTCGGTTGCGCTCGGTGGGCCGCGGCGAACGCATCGAGGACGAAGTAGTCCGCGTGCGGCGCAAGCCGGCTCACGATGTGGGTCTTCGCCATCTTGTCGAGTTTCGCGTCCGCGAGCGCGTCTTCCTCCGAGTAAAAACGCGTGTTCTCTAGGACGATCACGTCTCCGAGGTTCATCGCATCGATCGCATCGATCGCGGGTCGGCCGAAGAGGCTCGGCACATACCGCACGGGACGTCCGAGGAGCGCGCCGATCCGATCCGCGTGGACCTCGAGGGTCGTGAAGTCGTCTTTCCCCGGTCGCGACTGGTGCGCGAGCAACACGACCTTCGAACCTCGGAGCTCGCGGATCGTCGTCAGATGCTCCCGGATCCGCGCGTCGTTCAGCAGCTCGCCGGTCGCGGGATCGATCGGAGAGTTGATGTCCACACGCAGGAGGACCGTACGGCCCGAGAGGTCAAAATCATCCATCGTGAAGAAGTCCCGGGCCATCTGCACACGACGCAAAATCCCGGAGCATAATAGTCCTTTCGCATCGCGAGGGCGCGTCCTCCGCCGCGTCGCATGCCTTCCGTTCTCAAACGAGGAAACTGGGTTGGAACCTTTTTAGAGGGACCTCGGGAATGGGCCGGGGCCACCGAGGGAGCCTCACGCCTCAGGACCTCCTCCTGCCAGAGGGAAAACTCATCCGCACCACGCGGGGCGGTCCTAACGCGCTCAAGCAGCTGCTCCTCGACCTGAAGAAGTATTCGTTCTCCGGCTACGTCCGGACGGTTCGGAGCGGGACCGGGAAGCGGGCCGAAGGGATCGTGCTCCTCCGCGGCGGAAACCCGGAGGCCAGCCTGTACCATCGCGACGGCACCCAGGACCGCGGGCGGAGCGCCCTGAAGAAGGTGTGGCAGGACTCGTACGACGAGTCGTGCGTCTTGGAGCTCCATGCCCGCGTGGACATGGACGGCCTCGTCCGCGAATACGCGGATGCGATCCTCGAGCGGCCCGCGAAGGTCGTCAAGAAGACGAAGATCCCGCAGACGATGGAACGATCGGAGATCGAGAGGCAGATCCGGTCGTGGAAGGACCGAGGGTACGACGTGTCCTCCGTCGACTCGAACCTCGATGCCGAGCCGTCCATCCTCGCGGCGTCCGTCGTCGCGATGCGCGACGGGGTCAAGAAGGCCGAGGCGGTGGGCGAGATCCTCTCCGGTCTCGATGTGTCCGGGTTTGAGTCGCGAGCCGCGATCCTCCGAGAGAAGCTCAAGGATCCCGTGCGACACCCGGACATCGACACGGAGGTCGAGAGCCTCCGCGATGCCGTGGAAAGCCTGCGCCAGATCGAGGCGCGTCGCCAGGCCGAGATGGAGCGAGGCCGGGACTCCCAGGCGCGGACGCGGAAGGTCCTGGACCTCGTGATGAAACAGCAACAGGCGCTCCGCCCCGAGGGCGGTCCGTATTCCACCGAGGACATCGCGCGGAAGGTGCTCGAAGAATCGATGCCCGCCCGGGATGCGGCGACGAACCTCGTCCAGACATACACGTTCGAGTCGTTCATCGTCGGGGAGAGCAACCGGTTCGCGCACGGCGCGGCGGTCGCGGTCGCGAAGCAGCCCGCGAAGGAATACAATCCACTCCTCATCACCTCGGGTCCGGGCCTCGGGAAGACGCATCTCCTGCACGCGATCGGGAACTACATCTTGGCCCATGCGAACGAATCGAAAGTGCTCTACCTGACCTGCGAAGCGTTCGCGTCGAGCCTTGCGAACGCGAAGGAGGTCGGCACCCTCTCCGCGTTCCGAGACCGCATTCGTGGCATGGATTGCCTGATGATCGACGACATCCAGTTCCTGAGCGGCATGCCGGAGATTCACGAGGAACTGTTCCACACGTTCAACGATCTGCACGACAAGGAGAAGCAGCTCGTCCTGGCGAGCGACCGGCCCCCAAAGGCGATCCCGAACCTCGACGACCGCCTCGTCTCCCGGTTCGAATCGGGCCTCGTCGCGGGCATCGAGCCTCCGGACCTCTTGATGCGGGTCACCATCCTCGAACACCGCGCCCGCGACGAGAATGTCTCCATCGAAGGCGAAGTCTTGACGTGCATCGCGAATCTCGTCGACAACAACGTGCGAGAGCTCGGCGGGGCGTTCAACCGAGTCGTCGCGTTCTCCTCGTTGATGAATCGCCCGATCACGCAGGATCTCGCCCGCGAAGTCTTGTCCGGTGCGACCGCCGAGCCGTCCGCGGAACCGATCGCGTCGCCGGTGTCCGAGCGGATCGCGCCGGAGGAGACGGCCCGGCCGACAGTCTCTGCGCCGGCGAACCACGAACTCACACCAGGCCGCAGCTACCTGATAGAGGAGGAACGACCTGCGAAGGCGTTCCGACTCTTGACGGATTTCCTCGGTGGCGGGGGCGGCGGCCTGGTCATCAGTCGGACGAACCCGAAACGGGTCCGGCAGGCGCACGACCTTCCGACGGAGCGCGTCCTGTGGCTCACGGACCGCGAGGGGTCGGCGGAAGAGACGATCGCGCCGACCCTGGAGCGGATCGTCTACGAGATCGAGGACTTCATGGGGAAGCAGCCCCGAGGCGCGATCCTCCTGGACGGGATCGAGTACCTCGTCTCGAACAACTCGTTCGACGCCGTCCTCATGTTCGTCCGGCGGCTGCTCGACGCGATCTCCGAGAGCCGGTATGCGTTCATCATCTCCCTCGGGCCTGCGACCCTGAAAGACCAGGAGCTCAAGGTGCTCGAACGGGAGATGGAAGTGATCCGCTATCCGTAATCGCGAGCGGGCTAACCGAGACCCTGAACGGCCTTGTGGAATTCGCGGATCTGCCGGAGCGCGTCGCCCCACGCCTCCCGCTTCACGTAGGCGCTCGCTTCTTTGAGGATGCCGATGGGTCGAGAGAGGTCGCTGCCGCGCACCTTCAGGTCCAACAGTTCGTTCCGCGCCTTCCGCATCTGGTCCTGGACGAACGCCGGCACGTCCCGCTTCATCCGTTCCTGCGCCTGCTGCCCGAACCGGAGGGCGCCTGCCACATCCCGCCGGTCGAGCGACTCCCGCCCTTGCCGGAGGAGCCGCTCCGGGTCGCGGAGGTCCATGCCCATCGACCGGACCTCGCGCACGGTCCGATCGCCATCGTCGATGATCTTGCGCGCCTCATGGAAGTCTTTCGCCTCCGTGTGGAACGTCCCGAGCGCCCCTTGGAACCGGTCCCACGCGGCGTCGTAGTCGCCCGCCTCCATTCGGCCGACGGCCTCCTGGAGCTTCGGCGTGGCCGCCTGGACGCCCGCGTCCCCTTTGGCGGCTCGGAGCTCCTGCAAGACAGTGTCGATCTGTCCGCCGATGAAGTCGACAAACGCGACGTCCAACGTTCGACGCGCCTCCGCGATGAGCGTGACCGCGCGTTCGATGTCGCGTCCCTTGCCGGCCTGGATCGCGTCGTTGATGATCCGCTTCCCCTCCTCGATCTCGAGCCCGATCCGCTTCGCGGAGACCAGGAGGGGCTTCACCTCGTTCACCAATTTGGGGAGTTCGCGGTAGAGGAGCTTTCGGTCACCCGTCGGGATCCGGCGTTCTGATTCCCGTCGGGTTCGGCGAAGTTGGTCGATCCGGTTTTGGAGGGGAGAGCGCGTCGGCTTGCCGCTGGCCGAGGGCGTGGCGAACGACCGCGTCGGAGGAGCCTCCGTTCGGACGGCCTCGACGATCGGCGGCGGTTCTCGGATCTTCCCCATCCGCGCTGTCGCCGTCTGCGGGTCTTCGGCGAAGCGGACTCCGCAGCTCGGGCAAAGATCCGCATCGGCCGGGACCGAGGCCTTGCAGACCGGACACTCGTACTCCGTGGCCTCGCCCTCGGAGAATTCGGCCCCGCAACCCGGACAGACGGTCGCGTCCGCCGAGACGAGCGTCTCGCAGACGGGACACAGGAACTGCTCGCCGAGATCGGCCGCGGCCTCCGTCACGGCCCGGGGTTTCGTGTCGGCGTCGACGTCGGCCGATTCCGGCGTTTCTCGGGCGACGTTCTTCAGCGTTTCGAAGATTTCCCGGTGGTCCTCCTTGCCCTCCATGATCGAGGCCAGGATTTCGTCGATGCTCCGTCCGTCTTTCACGGGCGTGTCGGTCGGGTCGAGGCCTCCGCCGATGTCGAACAAGGTGAGGTCCGTCTGGCACGAAGGGCACACACGCGCGTTCGCGTCGATCGGTGTGTCACAGACGGGACAGACTTTCGTTTCCTTCGCTGGCGTAAGCCGACACCTCGAATTCGTCGACGCGTTTCTATCTTGAAGCAGCGTACAAAGACTTTCCGGACTCAGTTCAGAGAATGATAAGTCCTCAGCCCAGATAATCACCTCAAAACGATTAAGTGAGCCTTGCCCCCGTGTGATGCGTATCCGGCGCGGCCATGGCATTTCGCAGTGCAATCGAGGGTCTGGACAAAGTGATTCGGAGCGACATTCTCCCACCGAAGGTCATCCTCGTGACGGGCCCGCCGGGATCGATGAAGACGTCCTTCTGCTACACGCTCATGTCGCGCTACCTGAAGGACACCGGCGAGTTCGGGCTGTACACCACGCTCGAGGAGACGGTCCAGTCGCATCTGAGGAACATGGAGTCCCTCGGGGTCGAGCTCTCGATGAACATGCAGATCAGCGACTTCACGGATCTGCGGGAGATCGACGCCGTCGTCGGCCCGGAGGACCAGACGGACTACTTGGCGTTCATCGAGCGGATGATCGGCCACTACCGCAAGGTGCACGGTCACAAGTTCAAGCTCTTCGCGCTCGATTCGCTCGGCGCGCTCTACTCGCTCATGGAGAACACGACCAACATGCGAAAACGGATGTTCTACTTCTTCAAGATGCTCCGCGACAACGAACTCACCTCCCTCGTCGTCATGGAGCGCGCGCCGAACGGCGAGAGCCAGCTCCTCGGGAACGAGGGGTTTCTCGTCGATGGCATCGTGATTCTGGGCCTCGACCGATCCCGCGGCAAGCTCGTTCGGTATCTCCAGGTGGAGAAGATGCGATCGGTCGACCACTCGATGGAGAAGCATGCGATCGAGGTCCGGAAAGGCGGGCTGACCGTCCTCGGACCGATCTTCGAGACGGGAGGGAATTCATGAAACACGTTTGCACGCCGACGCCTGGGAGGCTCGGCGCCATGCACCAACATCGGAGGGCACCGTAGATGGCCGACGGATCAATCCTCGACGCGCTGGACGCACTGAAAAAGCTCGAAGAAAGCCTGAAGTCCCGGGACGCGGAGTTCCGAGAGCGCGAGGCCGCGCTCCAGGAACACGGGTCCAAGATCGAGGAAGACCGGCGGGTCCTCGACCAGGAGCGGACCTCCCTCGCGGACGAGCGGGATTCGCTCGTCGGCCGGGAGAAAGGAATGCGCGCCCGCGAGAAGGAACTGGAGCAGAGTGAACGGGCGATCGCGGACCGGGAGCAGGAATTCGAGGCCACGAGACAACAGGTGCTCGCCAAAGAGAACTCGCTCGTCTCCCGGGAGCAGGAACTCGCGAAACGCCTCGACTCCCTCGTGAGGCGGGACGAGGAGATTGGTCGGCGCGACACGGAAGCGGTCACGCACGCGAAAGACATCGCGGCGCGCAAGACCGAGATCGCCGCGCGGCAGGAGCAGATCGTCAAGCTCCTCGAAGATCAGAAGGCGACGCTCGATGCGCAGATCGGTCGGAACCGCGAGCTCATGGAGCGCGAGAGGAAGCTCGCCGTCGAGGAAGAGAACTTCGCGGCAGCCCGCGCGAAAATCGCGGAAGAAGGGAAGCGACTCCTCGATCGCGAGAAGGCGCTGCTCGCCCAGGAACAGTCGATGAAGGCAATGGCGGGGGCTCCCGCTTCAATGCCTGCCGTTTCCGTGAAAGTCGTCCCGACGACGCCCGCACCCCAGGCAGGACTGCGGCCCCAACCGGTGCCGTCCAACCCGGCTCCCGTGGCCGCGAAGCCCGCGGCCCAAATGCCCGTCGCGGTCGTGCAGGTGGCCAAACCCGTCGCGAAGGTCGTGGTCCAAGCCGAGCCCGCTGCCGGCGGCGAATCGGAGATGGCGTGTCCCGCCTGCGGCACGATGATCTCGTCCGATGCGATCATGTGCTACGCGTGCGGCCACCGTCTGCAGGATGAGACGGCCGCGGAAGAAACCTCCGAGACGGAGGGCGAGTCCGAGATTCCCTGTCCCGCCTGCGGCACGATGATCTCGTCCGATGCGATCATGTGCTACGCGTGCGGCCACCGGATGGCGTCCGATGACGACAAGGCAAAGAAGGCCCCGGTGAGCGTGAAGAAGGTCATGAAGAAGAAAGTGATTTGAGCCGGCGGTCGGGGCGACGCGAGCGTGCGCGGGACCTCCGTTCATCCGGCTTTTCATGCACTTTTCGGTCCATTTTCATCGACTTTTGCTCATTTCTATATTCACGAAATGATAAAATGTTTTCCTCCATATTCCGGCGTTATTCTTTCGTGTGAGAACAGGTGCGTATCGGGATAGATAATCGCGCGGTAACCTATTTATAAAGAGGCCCCGGATGGCCCGCGCAACATGCCCACCGGTCGTAGTCCTCCGGATACGTTCGGCCGACTCGACCTCAGGAGGTCTTGGGTTGTCTAGCCGATCCGAACGGAATGCAAAGGCCCTGACGTGTTTGATCGTTTGGTCCGTCGCCCTGGGTGGCCTCTTTGCCGCCTTCGTCGCACTGAGCCCGGCCGCGCGGGCCGGAACGTGCGACCAGGTCGGTGGCGTCATCACCGGAGACTGGACGATCACGACGGCCCAGGTGTGCACGGGCACCGGGACCCCGTATACCGTCGACGGCACGATCAATATCAACGCGGGCGGAAGCCTCACGCTGATCAACAGCGGCCTGAGCTTCGCCAAAGACACTTCGCATCAAGGCTACGCGCTCAACGTGAACGCGGGCGGCGAACTCATCCTCGACCACTCGATTGTCACGACGCAAACGGACGCAATCAATCCGTACCTCAAGCTCGCCTTCACCGTCTCCGGAGCGAACAGTCACTTCGCGATGAAGAACGGAGCGATCCTGAAGTTCCCCGGTTGGTTCAACGCGACCGGCGCGACGATTGACATGACCGGTTCGACGATCACCGGTTTCTCGTCGTCCGAGCTCTTCGGCCTCGGGGTATACGACGATGACAACGACGACAGCCCGCTCATCTCGTGGGCGTCCACGACTGCGAGCCTTTACGGATCGCGAATCGAGCGGATCTACGAGAACACGACTGCGAGCAGCGGCAACGCCACGGGCCCGATTGAAGGCAACGTGGCCCTGACCGCCTCAAGCAACCTCTACGCGTACGACTCGTACATCGGTGTCGACTTCTCCAACGTCGTCGGCTTGCACAATGCGCTTCGGGTCGACGGGACCTCGAACGCGTACCTGTACGCCGTCACGATCGACCGATCGGAAGACCCGGTCCTCAAGTCGACCTGGCAGCCGGCCTACGATCCGCTGGCCGCGGGCGGGAGCGTGTTCCTCCTGCGGTGGCTCCGCGCCTCCGTGGTCGACTCGACTGGATTCCCGGTGAGCGGCGCCTCGATTTGGTCGACCCTCAGCCCGAGTGCGGCGACGGCCCAGTATCCGGATAACGGTCTCTCGTCGACGCCCAGCGCGCGGACCCTCGCCTACCTCGGCCGGGCCGCAAGCGGGGCGAACGCCTGGAACCATACGGATTCGAACGGCCTCGCCGTGATTCCGCTGTACACCGACGTGATCACGACCGCCAGCCTGCCGAATGCGGAATCGTTCGGCAACTATCAGCTGATCGTGACCTTCGGGGCGACGACCGGGCCGGGCGGCGTGGACTTCGACCCGTATCCGGCGATCAGCGCGGGCAACAACACGAAGTCCGTCACCGTGTCCCTCGCGGTCCAGGTGCGGACCGGTCCGGACCTCACGGTTGCGCCGGCGAGCCCCGCGATGACCGTCCTGCAGAACCAGCCCTTCACCGTGTACGCCCTGATCTCGAACCAGGGCCAGACCACGGCGACCGGCGTTTCCGTCGCGGCGTACCTTGATGGAAGCCGCGCGGTCACGTACGGCCGAGTGGACAGCCTCACGGTCGCCACGTCCCTGAACCAGACGATGACGATTCAGGGCGTCGCCACGGTCGGGAGCCACACGCTCGAGCTCATCGTCGACCCGGACAACACGATCAACGAGGGCGGCGCCGCTCAGGAGAACAACAACTTCGCGAACATCACCTTGACCGTCCAGCCGCCTCCGGCCGGCTTCACGGCGATCCTCACGCCGACCAGCGGCCAGTCCGTCGTATCCGGAAACGCAGTGAGCGTCACGGGATACGTTCGGGACTCGGGCTCGAACGGCATTGGAGGCGTCGTCCTGAACATCGAGCTGCGCAGCGGCGCCACGGTCCTCGCGAACACCTCGACGATGTCGGATAATAACGGCCTATTCGTCGGGACGATCGTCGTGCCCTCGAGCACCCAGGACGGGCAGTACTCGATCGTCGTGACGCCGGCAACGACGCTGATCCAACCGGACTCGACCACCATCGCCGTGCAGAAATCCTCGTCCTTCTTGTTCCAGAAGGTCCCGGTCCTCGGCATCGAGTGGTGGCTCTTCCTGGTCATCCTCGCGGCCGCGGCGGCCGTCGCGATCGGCGTGTCGCTGTACTGGAAGGTCTACGGCCTCGGCAAGATGGTCGAGTGCGGCGAGTGCGGCGCCTTCATCCCGGAGGACGCGACGACCTGCCCGAAGTGCGGCGTCGAGTTCGAGCGGGACATGGCGAAGTGCTCGAACTGCCAGGCCTGGATCCCGGTCGACGTGAAACAGTGCCCGGAGTGCGGCGTCGAGTTCGCGAC
>Ga0209235_1000047_pt1 | contig 44871 bp, 38 predicted proteins | sample GraSoi013_1_20cm_4_FD_185817 | JGI IMG/M metagenome (GOLD analysis project Ga0209235, IMG submission 185817) | Grasslands soil microbial communities from the Angelo Coastal Reserve, California, USA - Sample 09_25_2013_1_20cm (SPAdes) (version 2) | ecosystem: Environmental > Terrestrial > Soil >... | reverse complement strand
GTACTCCGGCGCCAGGGCGGCGCGCAGTCGCTCGAGAACGGAGGACATGAACGGCCCCGCCCGAGAACTTCCGGCGGGGCCGTGGGAAAGTCAAACGGCCCCGGCTTCCCCGGGGCCGCCCGCCTTACCGACCGTCCGTCGTTACTGCACGGTGATCGTGATATGCATCCCCAGCGCCACGTGCGGCAGGCAGTACCCGCGGTACTTCCCCGCCGGCGCGCCGGCGAAGGACACGTCGTAGTGCTCGTTCGGCTGCGTGAGGAACGGGCCTACGAGGTCGCCCATCGTGTTCGCCATCCCCTTTTTGAGAGCGTCCACCGCGCCCTTCGGCACCGAGTCCGTGTAGAACGCGATGTCGTGCGGCCCGCCGCTCACGTTGATGAAGCGCACCACGCTCCCGGCCTTGACCGTCAGCGCGGCGGGCTCGAAGGCGGCCTTGCTCGTGCCGTCGCCGGTCATCTTCACCTCGACCACTGCCGCCGGGGTCACTGTCGCGGCCGCCGGGGCGGGCGCGGCATTCGCCGTCGCGACCGCCGCAGTCTGCGAAGCGTCACCCTTCTTCTCGCCGCCGCAGGCCGCCACCCCGAACACAGCGAGCGTGCTGAGCACAGTCCAGCGCATTGCCGATCTCCTCCGTTCGTTGCGATATGAGCTTGTGAACGCGTTCACAATATACCCGTCCCCCTCGAAAGCGGGAGGCCTCGACCCGTTGCGTTTCTCATCACTCCCGACGACACTGGAGCCCATGCCGGCACCGGCGTTGCCCCAAATGCGCCCCGAAGATCTCGCCCTCCAGCTCGACCGCGGCGAGCGCGTGCAACTGCTCGACATCCGAGCCAGCGAGCGCGTGGCCCAGGCGCGTGTGACGTTTGGGCCGGGCCTCGATTTCCGCGCCGTCCCGGCCTCCGAGATCTACCAGCTCTCCTCGCTCGAGCCGCTGCGGCTCGATCGCGCACAGCCCGTCGCCGTGATCTGCGGTCACGGCAACAGCAGCCGCAAAGCCACTCAGTATCTCCGCGACAAGGGCTTCGAGGCATTCTCGGTGACCGGAGGGATGGCCGCCTGGGAAACAGTCCACCTGCCGCGCGCCCTGTCACCTACCCCGACGCTGCAACACGTGATCCAACTCGACCGAGTCGGGAAGGGCGCCCTCAGCTACGTCCTGGTCAGCGACGGCGACGCGGTGGTGGTGGACCCCGGACGCCACCTCGAGCGCTACGACGAGTTGCTCACCGCGCTCGGCGCCACGCCCGCCGCCGTGATCGATACGCACATGCACGCCGACTACCTGAGCGGGGCGCGCGCTGCCGCCGCCCGCTGGCAGGTGCCCTACTTTCTCCACCCCGACGACGCCGGCTCGCCCTACGACGGCACGCCGGGCCGCCTCGCCTATCAGCCCCTGAGCGAGGGCGACACGATCGCCTTCGGCCGCGCCACGCTGCGCGCCCAGCACGTGCCCGGTCACACGCTCGGCAGCGTGGCGCTCATCGCGGACGACGCGCTCGCGCTCACGGGCGACTTCCTGTTCGTCCAATCCGTCGGGCGCCCGGACCTGGGCGGCAAGGGTGCCGCCTGGGCCGAGCTGCTGTGGAACAGTCTCGAGCGGGCGCGCCGCGAGTGGCAGGGCGAGCTACTCGTCCTCCCGGCGCACTACGGCGCCGAGCAGGAGCGGCGCGCCGATCGCACCGTGGCCGCGCGCTTCGACGTGGTCGCCGCGACCAACGAAGCGGCGGCGATGCAAGACCGCGCGACGTTCCTCCGCTGGATCGCGGACCACACCACGCTCCCACCCGACAGCTATCGCACCATCAAGCTCGCCAATCTGGGGCTCATGGAGCTCTCCGACGTGGACGCCGAGCTCGTCGAGTTCGGACCGAGTCAGTGCGCGGTCCAATAGACGTCAGACATCAGACGTCAGACATCAGAAGCCTGCGTACGGACTTAGCTGACGTCTGATTTCTGACGTCTGACGTCTGATGTCTCCAGCTGTGCAAATCTTCCCGCGATCGCCGTCTCTCCTCGCGTCTCCCACAGGATCGACGCCATGCTGGTCACGAGCCGTACCGCGCTCCTCGCCTTCGCCCTCGCCGGCTCAGTCGCCGCGCGCGCGAGCGCCCAAGGGTGGATCGAGCCCATCCGCCCGCTTCCCCGCGGAAGCATCGAACGGATCCGCAGCGCCGTGCAGGTCGCGGTCGCGGGACGAATCGCCCGGGTCACCGTGGAGGAATGGTTCCGCAACACGGGTCCCGGGTTGGGTGAGGGGACGTACCTGTACCCACTTCCCGGCGAGGCCGTGTTCAGTGACTTCTCGCTCTGGCAGGGAGACCGTGAGCTCAAGGGCGAGACGATGGACGCCACGCAGGCCCGCGGCATCTACGAGACGATCGTACGCCAGAAACGCGACCCTGCGCTCATCGAGCTTGCAGGTCATGGGCTGCTGCGCGCGCGCGTTTTCCCCATCAATCCCGGCGAGACGCGCAAGATCACGCTGCGCTACACGCAGATCCTCGATCGCGCGGGCGATGCGTGGCGTTTCCGCTACGTAGGGGGCCCATCGGGGAGCGCGGCCTCCCGCAGCTTCCGGCTGGAGGTGGACAGCGCGGCGCGGTTCGGCGAGCCCTACTCGCCGACGCACCGCGTCTCGGTCACTCGCTCGGGCGGCGGACTCGCGGTCACGCTCGCCGACTCCAGCTGGTCAGGCGACCTGGACCTCCTCCTCCCCCTCGCGCGCGGTCTCGTCGGCATGTCGCTCCTCACCCAGCAGTCGCTCGGGGAGGACGGCTCCTTCATGTTGCTCCTGGCTCCCGGTCAGGCGGCGCAGGCCGTGACGCTGCGCCGCGACCTGGTCGCGGTGCTCGATGTCTCGGGCTCGATGTCCGGCGAGAAGCTCGATCAGGCCAAGGCGGCGCTCGTGCAATTGCTCGGCACGTTGCGCCCCAGCGATCGGTTCCGCGTGATCACCTTCTCGAGCGACGTGCGGCGCTACGCCCCCGCGTGGACCGACGCCGCCGGCGAGCACGTGCGCGACGCGCAGCAATGGGTGCGCGCGCTCTCGGCCGAGGGCGGCACGAACATCGCGGGCGCGCTCGGCGAAGCGTTCGCCGCGGCGCCTGCGGAAGGGGCGCTCGGCGTGGTGGTGTTCCTGACAGACGGCATGCCGACCGTGGGAGAGACCGACCCCGAGCGGATCGCGAACGCCGCTGAACAGAACCGGGGCGCGTTCCGGGTCTTCTGCTTCGGCATCGGGTACGACGTGAACACATACGTGCTCGATCGCCTCACCGAGCGGGCCCGCGGCACGACCGAGTACATCCAGCCCGGCGGCGACATCGAGCGGGCGGTCGGCTCCCTTGCCGCCAAGGTCTCGAGCCCGGTGCTGACCGACCTGGCGCTGCGGGCGGACGGTGCCGATCTCTACGACGTGCAGCCGGGAAGCCTGCCGGACCTCTTCGCGGGAGACGAGCTGGTCGTGTTCGGGCGATTCCGGGGAGCGGGGAGCGGGGAGTGGTCCGTGACGGTGAACGGACGGCGCAACGGTCACCCGGAGCAGTTCACGACCGGCGCGCCGGCGACGCACGCAGCAGGCGCCGAGTACATCCCGCAGCTCTGGGCGGCGCGCAAGGTCGGGGCGCTCACGCGGGAGATCCGCCTCCACGGGCAGAATCCCGAGATCATGAACGAGCTGAAGCGGCTGGCGCTGCGCTACGGGATTCTCACGGAGTACACGTCGTATCTTGTGCAGGAGCCGAACCAGGTCGTCGTGCGCCCGCCGTTCGATCGGATCGCGCCCGCGCCCGCCGCGCAGGTGGGAGCCCTCTCCGTCGACCGGGCGCGGCGCGAAGCGAAGTCGGCCGCGGTGGCTAACGCCGCCGAGGCGGCGGACATGGACGAGGCCGTGCGGGGTCGGTTGGCCGGTCAAGCCTCGCGGCGGGTCGGCGGCCACCTGTTCGTCCGGCGGGATAGCGTGTGGACGGACGTGGCGCACGGCGACTCGCTGCCCGTGGTCCGGGTGGCCGCGTTCAGCGATGCCTATTTCGCGCTGCTGCGCGCGTTGCCGGAGCTCGTCAAGCCCGCCGCGCTCGAGCCCGCGGTCCTGGTGGCAGGGCGGCGCGTGAGCATCAAGATTGAACCCGGGGGTAAGAGTACCTGGCAGGACGGCGAGCTGGAGCGGCTCGTGAGGGAGTTTCGGCGATGATGCGAACGCGGAAGTGGGAACGCGGAACGCGGAACTGGAGAGGCGTCGCAGAGCCTGTCCGTTCCGTTCCGCATTCCGCGTTCCGCGTTCCGCGTTGAGGCCATGCCCGACGACCTGGCCGAGATCTACCGCTCCACCTTCCCCGCGCTCGTGCGATTCCTGTACCGCAAGGTGTGGGACGTCGAGCGCGCAGAGGACCTCGCGCAGGAGGCGTTCGCGCGGGCGGTCGTGCACAAGCCCGAGAGCGTGCGTGGTTGGCTGTTCGTGGTCGCGGCGAACATGGCGCGCGACGATGCCCGCCGGGCCGCACGAGAGCGTCGGCACCTGACGCTCCTGACGAGCGAACCGGCGAGCGCGCCGGCGGTGGACGAGGCGGTCCACGCGGAGGCGGAGCGGTCGCGTGTGCGGACCGCGTTGGAGCAGCTCACGCCCCGCGACCGCGAAGTGCTGCTGCTGTGGGATGCAGGACTGTCGTACGACGAGATCGCTACCCAGACCGGACTGGCGCGCGGCGCCGTGGGGACGACCCTGGCGCGCGCGCGGCGCCGACTGGTGGAGGCGTTCGCAGCGGGAGAGCGGGATGAGCATATCGCACGTGGATGACGGGCAGCTGCACGCCTACCTCGATGGTGAGCTGCCGCAAGCCGAGGCGTGGCGGCTCGAGGCCCACCTCGGCGAGTGCCCCGCGTGCCGGGGCCGGCTGGAGGAACAGCGGGCGCTGATCGCGCGCGCCGGCGAGCTGCTGGCGCTGGCGGCACCGCCCGCCCGTGACGTCCCGCCCTTCCCGTCGCGGCCCGGCGACGCGCAGCCGCCGCCACCGGCGCGGTGGCCCGCGCGGCTGCCACTCGCGTGGGCGGCCACCGTAATGCTCGCGCTCGCCGCCGGGTGGTATCTCCGTGGAGAACCCCCCATCGCCCCCGCCGCGCCAGACCGCCGCGCTGCGGCCCCGCACGACACGGCGCGGACGGTGCCCACCCGACAGGCTCCAGAGTCGAAGACGCTCGCGCAGCAGGCGCCGCCCGCCGGTCGGGCCCTGCCGGAAGCCGACGAGGCGGCCCGGTCGGTCGCGGCCGCGCAGCGGGACCAGATGATCTCCGGCTCCGCCGTTCCCAACCCGCAGATCACGCCGCTCGACCAGGCCGCCCGGGCCAAGCCGCCCCCCACACCCGCCGCCGCGCTCGCCGCGCTCGCCGCGCCCGCCGCGCCGTTGGCGGTGCGCTGGGAGACGATCCCCTGGGACACGGCGCGGGTCATGTTGGGAGTCGAGCCCGCGCGCATCCCCAATCTCCCCGCGGTCGCCAAGCGGCGCTCGGCGGCCGAGCGCGTCGTGCTCGTCGAGCAGCAGCTCGCGTCAGGGACGGTCGTGCGGTTGCACGAGCGTCCCGCCGCGGAGGGAGCTCCCGGGATGGAGGTCGGGGCCGCCGCGGTGCAGCGTGTCGATGTCAGCGAGCGCCTGGCACGCTACGTGGGGAACCTGCGGGTGGAGATCGAGGGGGCGCTGCCGGCGGACTCGCTGTCCAAGCTGCTGGAACTAGTCAAGTAACACACCGTGGGGAGTGGGGAGTGGTTCGTGGCGGTGCACACCGGCCCTCCGGAGTGCACCGACAGTACCACTCCCCACGGTGTTGCCTATCAGTGTTGCTCCCGCTCCAGCGTGTCGGCGGCGAGACGGGGCGAGATCATCGGGAAGCGCGCCGCGAACCAGCCGATCGCGAGCAGATACAGCCCGCCGAACAGCAGGGTGACGCCGACCTCCGGGCCGCCGAGCGCCGGGCCCGCTCCGCCGTTGATCGACGGCACGATCTCGAGATAGCGCTCCAGCCAGATGCCGACGAGGCTCGTCACGGCGAACGCGAGCAGGATGGGTGGAGACCTCTTGGGCTTCACCCCCAGCAGGCCGACGAACGGAATCACGAGCACCAGGAAGAACACCGCCACGCCCACCGGCTTCCATTGGCCGATGAGGCGGTAGAAGATGAAATAGGTCTCCTCCGGCAGGTTCCCGTACCAGATCACCAGGAACTGCGCCCACATGAGGTAGCCCCAGAACACCGTGAACCCGAAGCACAGCTTCCCGAGGTCGTGCAGCTGCCGGGGCGAGATCAGGTCGCCCAGGCGCATCGCCCGGCGGAGCAGGACCGCGCCCACTGCGAGCGCCATCAGGGCCGCGAGGAAGCTCCCCATAAAGTAGAACGCGCCGAACAGGTTGCTCACCCATTTGTGCGCGAGCGACATCATCAAGTCGAACGCGAGCAGGCTGTGCCCGAAGGCGAACGCGACGATGAGGATGGCGGCCTCGCGGCTGATGCGGTCACGGTTCTCCAGGCGGTCGGCCGCGCGCCCCTCGGCGAGCTCGCGGATGTCGGGCTCCAAGTCGTGGCGCACGAAGCGCCAGGAGAGCCAGGCGAGCCCTGCCAGCACCAGGCCGTTACGCACGAAGAAGAACTTCGTGGTGAGCCAGGGACCGATGTCCGGGCGGGGCTCGTGCAGCCAGGAGAACACGTGCTGCCGTCCGAAGAACAGGCCGAGGAACAGCGCCAACGCCACGATCAGGAACGGCGCCGCAGCCTCGGCGAAGCGGATCACGACGCCGGACCAGTGACCCTTCGCGAGCTTCTGGGTCGCGGCGAACACGACGCTCGCCTGCGCCAGCCCGATCCAGAACATGAAGTTGACGTGATAGGCCTGCCACGCGCGGTCCGCGCGGCCGCTGCCGAGCGCCCACAGGAAGACCGCCCCCCCGACGAGCGCGGCGACCGCGCCCAGGGCCACGACGCCCCGGACCGGGAAGGCCCGCGCCCTCCGAACGAGTTCGGCGCGGGCCGCAGCCGGAGCGGCGCTCACCGGCCGCCTCCGCTGCGGGCCTGCGCCTGCAGCGTCCGGACGTAGTTCACGAGGTCCCAGCGGTCGGTCCCGCGCACCTTGTCGCCATAGTGGGGCATCAGGCCCCGGCCCATCGCCTGCGCGTTCACGATCACGCCGTAGATGTAGCCGTCGCTCTGCTTCGCGAGCTGGTCGGTCACGAGCGACCGCACGGCGGGAAAGAACCCGCCTGTCGGGCCGGAAGCGATGGGCCCGTCCCCCTTTCCCGCCTCGCCGTGGCACACGAGGCAGTAGGTCTCGTAGACGAACTTCCCGCGGTTGAGCGACTCGGACGTCCGGGTACGCGAGTTCGTGAGCCGGTCGGCGCTCTTGAGGTCGGCCGTGGGCGCCACGCCCGTGACGGGCACCGTGCCGGGGACGGGCGCCAGGTTGCGGCTGTACGGCTTGAAGCTCCGCTGGTGACGCATGGTGGCGAACCAGCCGACGTGGTGCACCACGTCGTCCGGATTGCAGGCGACGACGGCCAGGACGGCAAGGGCGGCAAGGGCGGCACGTGGCCTACGCACGCCGCACCTCCTCGGCGCCGGCCTGCCGCAACAGCGTCTCCACCTGGCCGGCCCGGTCGGGGGCGCAGGGGACGAAGATGCCGAACTTGTCGTTCGTGAAGCGGGGATCGTACAGCACCGTGCCGAGGCGGCGCGCGGCGAACACCGCGTTGAACGCGATCCCGAGGATCGTCGAGAGGGCGCCGAACAACACCGTCATCTCGAACATGATGACGACGTAGGGCGGGATCGAGCCGATCGGCTTGCCGCCCACGACGATCGGCCAATCATAGGACATGTAGAGCGTGAGCCACGCGCCGATGGCGCAGCCGGCGGCGCCGCCGATCAGCGTGAACATCCGCACCGGGCTCACGGGCTGGTCGAGCACGTCTTCCAGCTCGTGCCGCGGGATGGGCGAGTAGACGGTGAAGTCGTGGTGGCCGCCCGCGCGCAGGCGCCGCACGGTGTCGACCGCGGCGTCGAGCTGGCCGAACACGCCGAGCACCCCCGGGGTGGGCGGCGGGTGGAAGATCGCGCGCAGTGTGGCGAGCGGGTCGGGCAGCCTCATGCGTGCACCGCCCGCGACGCGCGCCGGGGCGGGGGCAGGACTTCCTTGACCTCGGAGATCGACACCGCGGGGAAGTTCTTCACGAACAGGAGGAACCACATGAAGAACCATCCGAAGCTGCCCGCCATGATGCCCCAGTCGGCCCAGGTCGCGTTGTAGGTCGCGTTGGTCCACGTCGTGAAGGGCTCGCCCGCGAGCGACACGACGATGATCACGAAGCGCTCGAACCACATCCCGATGTTCACGAAGATCGAGATCACGAACAGCGCCAGAATGTTGGTGCGGATCGTCTTGAACCACAGGAGCTGGGGCAGGAACGCGTTGCAGATGATCATCGTCCAGCTCGCCCACCAGAACGGCCCGAAGGCGCGGTACCAGAAGGCGGCGCGCTCGTTCGGGTTGCCGCCGAACCACGCCGTGAAGTATTCCACGCAGTACGCGTACGCGACGATCATCCCGGTCAGGAGACACAGCTTCGCCAGGTTCTCGAAGTGGTGACCGGTGATGAGCTCCTCCAGACGAAACAGCTTACGGATCGGCACGAGCAGCGTGATCACCATGGCGACGCCGGAGTAGATCGCGCCCGCGACGAAGTAGGGGGCGAAGATCGTGGCATGCCACCCCGGGACGATCGCCATCGCGAAGTCCCACGACACCACGCTGTGCACCGACAGCACGAGCGGCGTCGCGAGCGCCGCGAGGTACAGGTAGCCGCGCGTGTAGTGGCGCCACTGCTCGTTCGTGCCGCGCCAGCCGACGGCCGTGATGGCGTAGAGCTTCTTCCGCCAGCCCGTCGCCACGTCCCGCACCGCCGCGATGTCCGGGATCAGTCCCATGATCAAGAACACGCTCGAGACCGTGAAGTAGGTCCCGATCGCGAATTCGTCCCAGATGAGCGGCGACTTGAAGTTGGGCCACAGCCCGCGCTCGTTCGGATACGGGATCAGCCAATAGAGGTACCACTGGCGTCCGATGTGGATCAGCGGAAACAGCCCCGCCGTCATCACGGCGAACACCGTCATCGCCTCCGCGGTGCGATACACCGCGGTGCGCCACCCGGAGCGGAAGAGGAACAGAATCGCCGAGATCAGCGTGCCCGAGTGCGCGATGCCCACCCAGAACACGAAGCAGGTGATGTAGACGGCCCAGTAGACCGGGTGGGAGTACCCGGCGAGGCCGAGGCCGTAGCGGAGCAGCAGCAGCAGGCAGACGATCCCGATCGCGAGCAGGCCGACCGCGCCGCCCAGCAGCGCGTAGTAGCCCTTCCCCGGGTTGCCCAACGTCCGCGCGACGGCCCGCGTGACGAAGTCATAGGTGACTCGCGAAGGGGGCGCGGGAGCCTCAGCCATCGTGCACGACCTTGGCGAGATAGGTGATCGCCGGCTTGGTGTTCAGGCCGGCGAGCACGTGATAACCCCGCGGGTCCTGGGCGAGCTCTGAGACGCGGGAGCGCCGGTCGTGGAGGTCGCCGAACACGATCGCCTCGGAGGGACAGGCCTGGGCGCAGGCGGGGACGATCTCGCCGTCCCGCACGGTGCGGTCCTCGAGGCGGGCACGATTCTGCGCGCCGCGGATGCGTTGCACGCAGAACGTGCACTTCTCCATGACGCCCTTCTCGCGCACCGTGACGTCGGGGTTGAGCAGCATGTCGAGCGGCGCGGGCCAGGACTCCCACTCGCCGCCCTGCTCCGCGAAGTTGTACCAGTTGAAATAGCGGACTTTGTACGGGCAGTTGTTGGAGCAATAGCGCGTGCCGACGCAGCGGTTGTAGACCTGGCCGTTCAGGCCGTCGGCGGTGTGGTAGGCCGCGAACACCGGGCAGACCGGCTCGCAGGGGGCGTTGCCGCACTGTTGGCACAGCATCGGCGTCACGACCGCGCCCACCGGCTCGCCGTGCTCCCCGCCGGTGTAGTAGCGCTCGACCCGCATCCAGCTCATCACGCGGCGTCGCACCACGAGCTCCTCGCCCACGGTAGCGATGTTGTTCTCAGCGTAGCACGCCGTGACGCAGGCGGAGCAGCCGGTGCATGTCGCCAGGTCGATCGCCAACCCCCAGCGCGGGTGCTCGCCCGCGTAGTTGCCGAGCGACGCCTTCTCGTGTTGCGCCGCCGCCCAATCCTCGAGCGCGCGCTCGGCGTAGGCGGGCGCCTCATGCTCCTCGAACGCACGCTCGCCGGACTTGAGCTGCCGCGCCCGCCCGAGCGGCAACACCTCGACGTTGTGAGCGCCCAGCTCGCGGGGATCGCCTTCGGCCGTCGCGAGGCGGCGATGCTCTCCCGTCTTCACGACCGACACCGCCACGCTGAACGTGCGGCCCCCGTAACCGTTCGGGGCCGACGACAGCAGCTCGAACGCGTTACCCGAGCGGTCCTTCGCGTAGCGGCCGTACGCCGTGTGGCCCTGGCCGGTCGCGGCGGCCAGCACGTCGGGCCGCACGCCGGGGGTGATCCATACCGGCGCCTTCACGGCGCCGTAGGGAGACTTGAGCAGCAGGAAATCGCCGTTCGTGACACCCCACCGGGCCGCGGTCGCGGGGTGGACCTCGACCCAGGCGTGCCACGTGATCTTCGAGACGGGGTCGGGCAGCTCCTGCAGCCAGGGCTTGTTGGCCCCGCGACCGTCGTACAGGCCGATGGACGGAAACACGGTGAGCACAGTCTCCCCCGGACCGCCGGCCAGCGCCGGCGGGGTCGCCGTGAGCTGCGCGACCCCGGACGCCAGCCGCACCGGCTGCAGCGGCGCTTCGCCGTAGACGCCGCCGTGTTGCAACGCCTCGCTCCAGAATTGCTCGAAGCTCTTGCCCCCGCCGTGGCGCCGGTGCAGCTCGCGCCACCTGCCCTGGAGATACTCCTGGAACGTCTGGTCCCTCCCCGCAGCCCGTAGCAGCACGTCTCCGGTGTGCCGCGCGTCTGGGAACACAGGCTGCATCACGGGCTGCAGCAGCGCGAACAGCCCGGCCCGCGGGCGCGCATCGTTCCACTGCTCGAGGGGATGGAGATCGGGGAGGATGAGGTCCGCGGCGGCCGCCGTCTCATCGAGGTAGGGCGAGAAGCCGACCTTGAAGCCGACCTTGGCGATCGCCTGCGAGAACGCGCCCGGCAGGGAGTGTGCCGGGTTCGCGCCGTGGACGAGCAACACGGCGACCTTGCCCGCCTCCATGTCGGACACGAGGTCGGCCATCTGTTGGAACGACCCCGCCCCCGCCCCCCCGAGGCTGTCGTTCGGCCCGAACTTGACCGTCTTACCGACCGTGCCCGCGACGTAGTTGAGGATGTTCGCCGCCGCCACGATGGCGGCGCCGTTCGGGTACTGGGCCGCGATCCCGCCCGCCACCGCGAGACCGCCCTTGGACGCGGCGAACTCGCGTGCCAGGCGCGCGATGACGCTCGGCTCGATTCCCACCGCCGAGGCCACCTGCGCCGGCGCATGACGCGACAGCAGGGACGCGAGCCGCGCCGCGTCGGAGGGCACGGGCGCGAGCCGCTCGCGCACGATCACGGACGCCATCGCGAGCGCGAGCAGTCCTTCCGTGCCGGGCGCCGCGGCGATCCACTCGTCCGCGTTCATGCCGGTGAGCGACAGGCGCGGGCCGACGAACACGAACTTGGCCATGGAGGCATCGCGCCCAGCCTGGAACCCGTGCGCGCGGGCGAAGCCGTTCTGGTACCCGACCGGCGACACCCAGGTGTCCAGGAAGTCGGCGCCGAAGGAGACGAGGTAGCGTGCGTTCGCGAAGTCGTACCAGGGCACGGCGGACGTACCGAAGGCGAGGCGATTCCCCTCGCGCAGGGCCTCGAAGGCGAATGGCTCGTAGATCACGTGCCGGCCGCCCACCTGCCGCATCCATTCGTCCACGAGCTCGCCGAACGCACCGGACTCGTGGCCCGTCACGAAGACGATCCCCTTGCCCCGCGCCCCCTTCACCTTCGCCGCGACGCGCCCGATGGCGTCGTCCCAGGCGATGGGCTTCCACTGGCCGTCCCCTGTCCGCTCCAGCGGACCCGCGACGCGGTCGGGATTGTAGAGCCCCTGCAGCCCCGCCTGGCCGCGCGGGCACAGCCGTCCGTGGTTGATCGGTGACTCGGGGTTCCCCTCGAGCTTCACGACGCGGCCCTCGCGCACCTTGGCGTGCAGGCCGCACCCGGCCGGACACTCCCGGCAGGTCGTGGCGTAGTAGGTCGGCGTGCCCGGGACCTGGTCCTCGGGTGGGATCAGGTAGGGAATGAGCTTCTCGGTCGGCTCGGGACCGATGCCGCAGCCCGACAGCAACGCCGCGCCGCCCCCGGTCACGCCGAGGACCTTGAGGAACCGTCTCCGCTCCATCGGCTCGCCCATCAGTAGTGACACAGGGTGCAATCGCGGCTCACGCCGCTCCGCACGTGACAGTTGACGCACCAGCCCATTTTCAGGGTCGACACCTGATAGACCTGGGGCATGCGCTCGACCTGGCCGTGACAGGTCGCGCACGCTTGCGTGCCCAGCGCCTTAATGTGCCGCATGTGAGGAAAGCGCACGAACCCGGGGAGCGCGTGGACCCGGATCCACTGCGGTGGCTGCTTCCCGATCCACGCCTGCTGGACCTTCTTGATCTCGGCCTTATGCTCATCGGTCGAGCCGGTAATGAGTTGGTGGCAGCCGAAGCACGTCTGCACCGCGGGGATACCCGGCTCGCTCGAGACCGCCACGGAGGCGTGGCAGTACATGCAGGGGATGCGACTCTGACCCGCGTGAACGTCGTGGCGAAAAAAGATGGGCTGGCGGGGACCCTTGAGCCTGCCCGTGTCGCTGATGACGCGCGCCGTGCGGGCTTCCTGCGGCTGGCCGTTTTGCGCGGCGAGCGGGCTGGCCATGAAGACGACCACGGCGATCCCGGCCGCGGACCTGCCACACCTCTTCGTCATCAATGCGCTCGATGGCGAATGTATCGTTCGGGTGTCAAACGGCTTGCGGGCGCCGGAATGTAGCCCCGGCGGCGAACGCCGCACAAGGGCAAAACGCGGACGCTAGTCGGGTCGCGCCAGCAGCATGTGTTTGAGGCGAACGATCTCGACGAACGCGTCCACGGCATCGAGGTCGGAAAACTGCAGCCAGCACCAGCGCACGCCGCTCGCGATCTCGCCGTCGCGGATCGCCGCGCGGATCGGCTTGGGGAGCCCGTCGGTGAGCGCCAGCTCCTTCTCCTCGAATTCCCTCAATACGAACGTGCCGCTGACGCTCAGCTCCATGGGATGGAGGTAGCCGAGCTTGCGTCCGGCGACCTCGTACATCCACACCCACTTCCAGGTCGTTCCCATGAACACGACCTGCTCGGTCACGTGCTTGAGCGCGCGCATCCCCTCGCGGGCCCGCTTGAACCGCTGCGCGGCGCGCTGAGGCAGATCCCGGATCGGCGCGTCGGCCTTGGGACGCTTCCGGGGATCCTTGTAGAGTGTCGTTGCCCAGTAGGTGGGCGGCTGGTTCTCGAGCGGAATCATGGCGTTGTTATCGGGACGACGGGCTCGCGGCCAACGGCTCTAAGGTAGCAAGCGGGCCGCGGAACGGAAACGTCCCGCGTCCAGCAACCGGGCCACCGAGACTCCGGGAACGGCCATCCGCCCGTCCGTTCCCATGGTCAGCTTGATCACGTCCACCCCCCGGCCGAACCAGCGCGTGCTGGGCTCGAGGTCGGAGGGATAGACGCAGCGAGGCAAGCAGGCGACGGCGAGGTCGGCCTGCGACCCGATCCCCGTAGCGGGCATCGTGCCCGCCCAGAGCTGGGCCCCGTATTCCACGGCGATACGGTACATCCGGCTCACCTCCGCAAGACCGCCCACGCGGTGGACCTTGAGGTTCCAGACCCGCGGGCCCTCGAGCTCCTTCACTTGCCGGGCGAGCGCGGCGCTCTCGAGCGTCTCGTCGAGGCAGACGGGGGTACGCAGCTCGCGACCGAGCCGGACGTGCCCCACCAGCTCATCGGGGGCGAGCGGCTGCTCGATGAACAAGAGCCCGGCGTCGTCGAGCGCGCGCAAGGCGCGCTCGTGATCCGGCCAGCGATAGGCCCCGTTCGCGTCCACGGTGAGCGGCAGCTCCGTGCCCGCCATGCCCGAGCGCGCCGCGCGCACGGCGACCTCGTCCCATCCGGGCGCGACCTTGATCTTCACGCGGCGGTAGCCCAGCTGCAACGCGTCGTACACCCGCCGTGTCAGCGTCTCCGGCTGCCGATCGCCCGGGATGCCGAGCGCCACGCCGCACGGCACGCTCGCCGCCGGCGCGACCCCGAGGCGGCCGGCGAGGAGCTGGGCCATGCCGACGCCCGCGCGGTGCGCCGCGAGGTCCCAGGCCGCCGTCTCGACGCCAGCCCGGGCGAACGGGTTGCCGCGAATCTCCGTCCGCAGCGCTTCGTCCACCGCTTCGGGCGATTCGAACGCCCGGCCGGCGACGCGCGGCGCGAGCACCCGGCGCGTCAGGTCGATGGCGCTCGCGAGCGTCTCCGCCGAATAGAACGGCAGCTCGAACGGCGGCGACTCGCCATAGCCCACGTGCCCCTCGTCGTCGTGCAGCGCCACGATGAGCGAGCGACGCTCGCTCACCGCACCGCCCGAGATGATGAACGGCTCGACGAGCGGCAGGGCGAGGTCGAACAGCTCAATGCGGGCGATGCGCATCACGGGCGACATCCAGGAAGTGCAGCTCCCCGTCGCGGCGCTCGAGCTTCCCCCGAGCCTCGAGCTCCAACATTCCCGCGACCAAGCCGTCCCGCGGGTCGAATATCAGCGCGTGCAGCGCGCGCTGCGTGCGCGACCCGTGGGTCGCGGGGAACTGGGAGAGCGGCAGCTGGAAGAGGGTGTGGAGCTGCACGCTTTCGCAACCGCGCTGCGCGTATTCGAGCAGCACGCGCCCGGAGCAGACGTTGCCGGTGCCCACACGAGGACGGTAGGAGGCGGTAGCGGGCGGTCGCAGGCGGTAGAGGTCCAAGACGCGGAGATTGCGGTCGCTCAAGTCCCAGCCGCCGTAGGCGACCCCCAACTTGTCGTCGAACAAGCGATTGAAGCAGACGAGGGTGTCGGCGCCCGCCGCGGCGTCCATCATGGCGACCTGAAACGCGTCATCGAAGCGCGCGTTCATGAGCTTCACCGCGACCCGCACGGGAACGGGCGCTGCCTCGCGGATCCGTTCGGGCACCTCCCGCAGCCAGCGTATGATTTGGGCGGGGTCCTCGGACAGCGCGTCGCCCGCGAGGGTGGGAGAAAAGTCCTTCTCCAGGAGCAGCGGCGGCTCGCCCCACGCCCCGGCGAGCCGCCGCGTCGTGTGCCGGTACTCGCCGTCGCGGAACGGCTCGGCGAGCCGCGGCAGATGATACTTCACGCTCGGGACGACGAGCATCCCCGTGGCGCGCGCGAGGTCGCGGCCGGTGCGCAGGAGCGCCAGGTATTCCGCCAGCGGGCGGTCCCAACCCCTGCCCTTCCAGGTCACCGTCCATCCCGAGCGACCGCGGCGCTCCACCTTCATTCTCGTCTCGTGGATCGCCCACGCGGCCATGGCCCGGGCGCCGGTTTCGTCCTCCGCGATGACGGTTTTCAGGATCGCGCAGGCGAGGCCGGCCGCAGCGTCGTCCTCGAGCTGAGTCGCGTTGAGCGAGAGCTGCCCCGAGGCCTTGCCGATCGGGTGTGGGAGATCGACGCCGAGGTAGCGGGCCGTGAGATCGATGCCGTACGTCTCGCGCACGTGAGACGGAAAATCGCGCGGCAGCTCGCGCTTGAAGCGCTCGAAGTCGCGCTCCAGTCGCTGCCTCGCCCTACCGGGCGAACCGGGCGAGCGCGAACTGGGGATCGAGGGCCTTGTGATCGAGGACGTGAGCGGCAACCAGCTCGCCGACAGCGGGCCCGTGCTTGAACCCGTGGCCCGAGCCGCCGCCCACGAGCCAGACGTTGTTCGCGCCGGGATGACGATCGATGATGAAGTGCTCGTCCGGACTCTGCTCGTACTGGCACACGCGCGCCTCGAGCAGCGGCGCGCCGGCGAGCCCCGGAAAGCGGTACCCCAGGTAGTCGCGCGCCGCGCGCAGCCCCTCCGCACTCGCCTGCCGCTCCCCTGCGGTGGGATCGAACGGCGGACCGCGCGTGTCGTCCGCCACCTTGAAGCCCCGCCACCGGTTGCCGGGGATCCCGTACATGAAGCGCGCGCCGTGGTCCGCCCAAACGGGCAGGGCCTCCTCGGTGAACCGCGCGTCGCCGGGCGGCGTCCCGAAGAAGAACACCTCCTGACGCGTGGGGCGCACCAGGTCGCCGATCACGTCCGGGAACAGGCGCCCGAGCCAGGGGCCCGCCGCGAACACGTACGCGTCGGCGCGCAGCACGCCCCCGTCCGAGAGCGCGACGCCGTCCATCACTCCCGCCGCCACGTCCCCCGGTCGCACGGCGAGCTGGCGATACTCGCCCCCCTCCTCGAGAAAGCCCGCGAGCACGGCCTCGCACGCGAGCCGCGCGGTCAGGTAGCCGGCGTCACGCTCGAGAATCGCCCAGCGCACCTTCTCACAATTGATTTGGGGATACCGCCGCGCCGTCTCCGCGCCGCTCAACTGCTCGAACGCGAGTCCGGTCTCCTTGAGGATCGGCAGCGCCGCCCGTTCGTACTGATCGTCGTCCTCCACGAGCCACAGCACGCCGATGGGGTAGTAGAGCTGGCGCTGCCAGCGCCGCTCCTGCTCGCGCCACAGCGCGAGCGAGCGCGCCGCCAGCACCGTGTAGACGCGCCGCGGCCCGTAGGTCCCGCGGATCACGCGCGTCTCGCCGCCCGAGCTCGCGCGCGAATTGCCAGGGCCCCAGGCATCGAGCAGCGTGACGCGCGCGCCCCGCCGTCGGAGATGCCAGGCCGTCCAGCCGCCGAACGCGCCGGCCCCCACCACGACCACGTGCACTCGCTCAGCCATTGCCACGGAGCCTTTCGCGAAGCGCGACCACCCGACGAGCCCGCCGGCCGCCGCGCACCATTCGAGGAACGACCGCCGCCTCACGGACGCGCGGCGCGGACATCGCGCACCGCTCGGCGGACCTCCTCGCGCTCGGCAGGGTCGAGCACGGGGCCCCAAGGGTCGTCGCAGGCGTCGTCGGGGATGACGCCCTCGGCCGCGAGGGCCCACAGCATGCGACGGACGTACCCTTCCATCGGCGGGATGAAGGTCGCTCCCGCGAGCCGGTCACACACCCCCGACAGCTGCACGAACTTCGCGAAATCGCGGTTGCGGAAGGCCTCCAGCAGCGCGACCTGAACGTCCGTGAGCGCCGCCCCCATCCCCACCAGGGCCGCACGCGCTCCCATCGTGAGCGAGTAGCCCAGGAATCGGTCCTCGCCGGTGATCAGCAGCTTGTCGGGATAGTCGCGCATCAGCCCCGCGATGCGCTGGAACGCCATGACTGAGTCGAGCGTGGCCACCTTGATGCCGATGACGCTCGGCAGGGCCAGGATGGCTTGCAATGTCCGGTTGTCGTAGGGCACGCCGCCGGCCGCCTCGTACAGATAGAACGCGATGACCGGGAGCTCACGGCCGAGGCGGTCGTGGTAACGCACTGGGTCGTTAGAGGTCGGGAACGCGAGCAGCGCGTCCGCCCCCCCCGACTTGGCCTCGCGGGCCATCTCGATACTGCTCGCGCCCGCGACGATCACGCTCAGCGGCAGCGCCGCGCGCCACGTCTGGAGCACGCGCCGCCGTTGATCCGTCGAGAGGTGCGGCCCCCGACCGGTGTGGGCCCACACCGCCACGCCGGCGATCTGCTGACCGGCCATCCACCTGACGTACGCCTCCAGCGCGTCCTCGGCGATCGCGCTGCCGCGAAAGGGGACGAGAACGGCGGGGACGAGACCCCACTCGAGTCGGCTCGTCAGGCGGTCGATCAGAAGGCCAGAGCGGCGCGGGCGTTGCCTACCTCGATCGCGGCCCGCTGCTGCGGCGTGAGGTCCAGGAGGTCGAGCTTTGCGAGGCTGATTTCGGGAATCCGCAGCGGCTGCCCCGTCCCGAACACCAGCTGCTCCACACCGACCGTGGCGAGCAGCGTCTCGAGGTGATCTTCGGGCGGCCCCCAGATCCAGCTGATGTCCCACCACAGGCGCGCCGCCTCCTCGGGCGTGGAGCCGAAGTGGACCTCCTCGATGAGTCCCCGGTCGGCGTGAGTCACGATGATGCGCACGTCGTCGTCGGTCCGGATCAGCGCGCGCACCGCCGCCGCTGGGAGCTCGGGCGCGGTGTCGTTGGGGTGGCGCTGGCGTCCGTCCTCCAGGCGGACGGCGAGCACGAGTGGGAGCCGTGCGGCCGCGCACGCGGCGGCGAGCACCCGCATTTCGGCGCCCGCCGGGTCGAGTCCGTAATACGTGGGATCGCAGCGGACGGCGGGGGCGCCGCGGTCCGCCGCTTCGCCGATGGTCTCTTCCCATCCCTTCCGCCCCGGATGCACGGCGGGGATCGGCTTGAGGCGCCGGTCGCGGCCGGTCGCTTCGTACAGCCACGCGTTCCCCTCTTCGGGCGCACGCCAGAAGAAGCTCGGCAGATGGCTCACCCACGCCTCGTCGATGCCTGTCCGGTCCATGGCGGCGCGCAGCGCCTCGGGCGAGCTGCCGGGGACGCGGCGCCAGGGATAGGCCCCGAGCAGGGCGTTGACATCGACGCGCATCAGTCGGACGGGAAGGCGCCGCGTGGAAAGATGCGCGCCGCGTTCTTCCAGCTCACCTGCTCGAGCTCCGGTCCGCGCAGCAGGTGCGCGAGGTAGCGCAGCTTCGCCCAGCCCGTGTCCATCGTGAGATCCGAGCCCCAGAGCAGCCGCTCCACGCCCACCGCTTCGACGCAGCCCTCGAGCATACCGCCGTCCGCGCCACTGCCCGAGAGATCGAGGAGCACGTTGGGCGTGCCCCCCCGGAGCGCGGCGAGCGAGTGCTGCCAGTCCCCGCCCCCGCCGATGTGGGCGAGGATGAAGCGCACGTCCGGATGGCGCTCCGCGAGCGCGCACAGCTCGGGGGCGTCCGAGGCCTCCTGCCCCGGCCAATCCCGCCGCCGGTGCTGCCACACGTGGTGCAGCACCGGGAGCCCGCGCTCGCGCGCGAGCTCGCAGATCGGATCGAGCAGGGGATCGTTCGCCCGCCGGCTCGCGGCGAGCTTGATCCCGATCATGCCGGCGGCGCGACAGCGGTCAATTTCGCCCAGGGCGTGGGCGGTGAAGTTGGGGTTGACCGTGACGTAGCCGCGGATGCGATCCGGGTGCGCGCGCTCGAGGGCGAGCAACGCGTCGTTGCCGTATTGCAGGTCCGGCGGGGACGGGAAATAGACCGGGGACGTGCGCCCCCAGGTGCCGAGGACCGAGGCCACGTGGATCGTGACGCCCATCCGCTCGCCCGCGCGCAGGCGGCTCGCATTGCGCTCCCGCCAGTCGGCCCGCGGCGTGCGGTCGTGGTAGAAGTGAGCGTGCACGTCGATGAGCATGGGCCAGAATCTGGGTCATAAGACGCTAAGTCGCTACGTTGTAGGACCCTGCGGGGCCCGCTTGGGGCGCAGCGTTATGGCATCTTATAACGGTTTATGTATTTTGGTCGCGTGACCACGCCCCCCCGCCAGCCGCCCCGCCCGCCCCCGCGCCCACCCACGCCGCCTCCCAGACCCCCCGGGGCCAGGCCACCCGGCCCGGCGAAGGCGGCACCGTCCAAGGCGGCCGCGTCGGCGAAGGCGGCGTTCGCCAAGGCTGCAGGGAGCCCGCTGTTCCGGCGCGCGCGCAACATGCTGTTTCGGCCACGGAACGAGTGGAACACAATCAGCAGCGAGTTCACGAACGCGAGCACGATCTACAAGAGCTATGTGATACCGCTCAGCGCCATCGGCCCGATCGCGACCATGCTCGGGGCGCTGGTCTTCGGCAAGGTCGGCACCATGTTCGGCCCGGTGAACGCGCCGCTCGGCGCGGCACTGCAGGGAGCGGTGGCCCACTACGTTCTCGGGCTCGCGAGCGTGTACGCGCTCGCGATCGCACTCGACGTCCTCGCGCCCAGCTTCGGAGCCCAGTCGAACCGCGTGCAGGCCCTCAAGCTCGCCGCCTACGCCAGCACGCCGTCCTGGCTCCTCGCGGCGCTGCTCCTCGTTCCCCAGTTCGGCCTGCTCGTGCTGCTGGGACTGGTGTACACGCTGTGGCTGCTCGCCCTGGGGGTGCCCGTCGTGATGAAGGTCCCCGGCAACGCCCCGGAGAAGGCCACCGCGTACCGGCTGATCGCGGTCATCGTGGCGCTCGTGCTGATCCTGATCTTCGAGGCGGTAGCCGGAGTGTTCGGCGCCTAGCGCCGCTCGCCGGGAAACGCGGCGCGCGTGACGCCGTCCTCGCGCGCCAGCAGCGGCGTCGCCGCGGCGAGCCCCAGGCCCGCGAAGACGGCGAGCGCCGCGAAGTCGAAACCCACCGCCAGCTCTCCCCCGTAACCCGCCGCGCTCCAGGGCGCGAGCAGGGCGTGCTTCAGCAGGTCCACCCCGTAGGCGAGCGGATTCAGATAGGCGAGGGCCCGCAGCGGCGCGGCGAGATTCCGCACCGGGTAGAACGCGCCGCACAGGAACAGCATCGGGAAGATCGCGAAGTTCATCACGCCGGCGAAGTTCTCGATCGAGCGGATGGTCGCGGCGAGGACGAGCCCCACCGCCCCGGCGGCGAGGCTCGTCAGGACGACGGCAGCGAGCGCCAGCACCGCGCCGCCCGGCGTGACGCTGAGCCGCGCCGCCGGGAGCAGGATCAGTGCGACCGCCAGCGCTTGCACCGTGCCGAGCAGCGTCGCGCCCAAGACCTTGCCCAGCGCGATGGCGCCGCGCGGGACGGGCGCCACCAGCAGCATGCGCAGCACCCCCGCGTCCCGGTCGGTCACGGTGGAGAGGGCGGCGAGGAACGCGCCGAAGAGGACGACCATCCCGAGCAGGCCCGGGGCCATGTAGCGCGGGTAGTCGAGGCCCGGTGGACCCGCGAACATCGCGCGGAATCCCGCGCCGGCGAATACGAACCACACGAACGGCCGCGCCAGGCTGCTCACCAGCCGCCCCCGCTGGCGCAGGAACCGGACGAACTCGCGGGCGACGATGCCCCAGACGGCGCGCGCCATCGCTAGCGTTCGCGCCCCGGGGGGGCCGCCGCCGCGTCCGCCTCGGCGAGCGGGCGCCCGGTGCGCGCCAGAAACACCTCCTCGAGCGACCCCGCCCCGGCCGCGCGCTTCAGCTCGGCGGGTGTCCCCTGGGCGACGAGGTGACCACGATCGAGCACGGCTACGCGGTCGCACGGCTCCGCCTCCTCTACGTAGTGCGTCGTCAGGAACACCGTCATCCCCGAGGCGGCGCGCAGGTCCCGGATGAACTGCCACAGCGTGCGCCGCGCCCGGGGATCGAGCCCCGCCGTCGGCTCGTCGAGGAACAGGACGCGCGGCCGGTGCAGCACACCGCGCGCGATGTCGGCCGCGCGGCGCATGCCGCCCGAGAGGGAGCGCACCGGCGAGTCGCGGCGCTCCGACAGCCCGAACTGCCGCAGCAGCTCGTCGATCCGTGTCGCGGCGGAGCGCGTCCCCCCCGGGAGGTCCCACAACCGCGCGGCGAAGCGGAGGTTCTCCTCCACCGTGAGGTCGCGGTCGAGCGTGGGCTCCTGAAACACCAGCCCGATGCTCTTCCGCACCGCGAGGCTCTCGCGCACCACGTCGTGCCCCGCGATGCGGGCGCTCCCACGCGTGGGTCGCAGCAGCGTGGCGAGGATGTGGACGGTGGTGGTCTTGCCGGCGCCGTTCGGTCCGAGGAAGCCAAAAAACTCGGCCTCGCCCACATCGAGGTCGAGGCCGTCCAGCGCGCGGACCGCGCCGAAGTCCTTGCCGAGGCCGAGCGCCTCGATCATCCCTTCGCGGCGAGGGCCCGGGAGTTGGGTGCGGCGCGGTACAGCCACTCGCCCGCATCCACCGCGGCGGTGCGCTCGACCTCGGCCACAACGTCGTCCACGAGGTGGCGATGCGGCGACAACGAGCACACGGGGTCCGTCACGCCGGCGTCGCCCGCGATCAGGAATGCCTGGCAGCGACAGCCGCCGAAGTCCACCGTCTTGCGCGGGCAGGAGCGGCACGGCTCAGGCATCCAGGCGTCGCCGCGGAACGCGGTGAAGGCGTCGGAGTGGTGCCAGATCCATTCGAGGGGGTGCTCCCGCACGTTTGCGAACTTGAGCGTCGTGATGCGGCCCGCGGCGTGGCACGGCCACACCTCGCCCGCCGGAGTGACGGTCATGTAGGAGCGGGCCCACCCCCCCATGCAGGGCTTGGGATAGCGCTCGTGGTAGTCAGGGAGCACCCACACGATCTCGAGCTTCGTGCCCAGCCTGGCCCGCTCTTCCTGCACCACCCGCCACCCCTCGTCGAGCTGCGCCCGCGTCGGCATCAGCGCGTCGCGGTTGTGAAACGCCCAGCCGTAGAACTGCGTGTTCGCGAGCTCGATGCGCTCGGCGCCGAGCGATTCCGCCAGCAGGATGAGATCGCGCACCTGGTGGAGGTTCTTGCGGTGCAGCACCACGTTGACGGTGAGCGGGAAGCCGAGCTCCTTGGTCCAGCGGTAGGCGGCGAGCTTGTCGCGGTAGGACGCGGTGCCGGCGATGTAGTTGGAGAGCTCTTCGTCCGCCGCCTGGACGCTGATCTGGACGTGGTCGAGCCCGGCGCGCCGCAGCGCGGCGAGGCGGTCCTTCGTCAGGCGGTAAGCCGACGTGATGAGCGACGAGTAGAGCCCGACCTCGTGTGCTGCCGCGACGAGCTGTTCGAGATCGGCGCGCAGCAACGGCTCGCCGCCCGAGAGGCCGAGCTGGAGTACGCCCAGCGCCTTGGCCTCGCGGAACACGCGGCACCAGTCCTCGGTGCCGAGCTCGTTGCGAAACCGGCCCCCGGCGAACTCCAGCGGGTTCGAGCAGTAGGGACACTGCAGCGGACAGCGATAGGTCAGCTCCGCGAGGAGCCACAGCGGCTGCGACATCATGGGCGGAATCTAACTCAGCCTCTCTCGAACAGGATGAGCCCCTTCGCGGCGAGCGCCTCGAGGAAGCCCGTGACGTCCTGCTGGACCCCCTCGACGCCGTAGCGCTGCTGGAGCGACGTCACGATGCCGGCGAGGGTGTGTGTCCCGTCGCACATCGCCAGGATATCGGCGCCGGTCTCATTGAGCGCTACCAACCCTTCCGGGTACAGCAGCACGTGGCGCTGGCGGACTTCGTCCCACTGCAGCCGCGCCTTGGGGGCGACGCGGACGGTCGCGGCATCGGGCGCGGGGGAGGTCACGGGGCATTGCCGGGCAGAGGCCCCCGCTCGACGGCGTCGAGCAGGGACCAGAGCACGTCGCACTTGAAGTCGAGCGCGGCAACGGCCCGCTCCTGAAGCTCGCGGGTGCGGCAGCGCTCGGTGACGAGCGCGAGCGCGTGTTCGGCATCACGCGGCGCCTGCTGGAGCCGGGCGCGAAAATACTCGAGCCCGGCGGGGTCGATCCACTTGTAGTGAGCGAGGATCGCCGAGAGCCGCTGGCTCACGATCGTGGGCGCGAACAGCTCCGTCAGGGATGCCGCGACCGCCTCGATCCACGGCCGGGTACGGCAGAACGTGATGTACGCTTCGACAGCGAACCGCACCCCCGGCAGCACCCAGCGGCCGGCCAGCAGCGTGTCCCGCTCGACCCCCATGGCCTCGGCGAGGCGCAGCCAGGCCTCGAGCCCGCCCTCGCCGTCCGCCCGCCCGTCGTGATCGACGATCCGCTGGATCCACGCGCGCCGCACGGCGGGCTCGGGGCAGTTCGACATGATGGCGGCATCCTTGATCGGAATCGCCTGCTGGTAGCAGAAGCGGTTCGCGACCCAGAGCTGCAGCTCCTCGCGCCGCAGCTCCCCACGGTGCATCCGCTGGTTGAAGGGATGGTGGATGTGGTAACGCGCCTCGCCGACGGCGCGCAGCCTGCGAACGAGCTCGTCGCGCGACCAGGGCTGGGCGTCGGGCGCCGGCGTCATAGCTCGAACGCCATGCCGTCGTCTCCCACCTCGATCCCCGCCGCTTCAAGCTGCGCCCGCTCGGCCGAGCCGCGGCACAGGATGGGATTCGTGTTGTTGATGTGCACGAGCACCGTGCGCTTCGCCCCCAGGCGAGGCAGCGCGCCGAGGCTGCCGCTCGCGCCGCCTACCGGAAGGTGCCCCATCTCCCGCGCCGTCACCGCGTCCACACCGGCGGCGCGCAGCTCGCCGTCCGACCAGAACGTGCCGTCGAACAGCAGGAGATCCGCGCGCGCGGCCAGGCGCTCCACCACCGCATCGACCGCCGCCGCCGTCGGAATATAGGAGAGCGTCCCGCCCGTACGCTCGTCCGCGAGCCGCAGCCCGACGTCGAAGGTCCCGGCGGGGGCCCCGCGCGCGTAGCGCGGCGGGCGGCGCGCCACACCCAGCGCGGTACAGGAGATCCCGAGCGGTTGGCCCGCGACGTCGGCGAGCGCGATCGGCTCACCGTCCGGCAGGGGACGCGCGTCGGCACCCGCATAGGCGGACAGAGCGCGCAACAGCGGCCACTGCTCGGTGAGCAGGGAGATCACGCCGCCGGGAGCGTACACCGGGATCTTCTTCGTGTGCTCGCGTAACAGCATCAGGCCCAGCGTGTGATCGATCTCGCCGTCGGTGCAGACCACGGCGGCGAGCGGTGTCCCGCGCACGCCTCGCGGCCACAGGGCGCGGTGTGCGGCCAGCTGCTGGCGCACGTCGGGCGACGCGTTGAGCAGGATCCAGCGCTCGCCGTCCGCGCTCACCGCCACGGACGATTGCGTGCGGCCGGGGCCCTGCTCCCGCGCCGCGCGGCAGTTGGGACAGCCACAATTCCACTGGGGGAGTCCGCCACCGGCGGCGGAGCCGAGGATGATGACGCGCATCGAGAAAAAAGAGGCCGGGATCGCGCCCGGCCTCCTCAAGCTTGGCTGTTCAACTCAGCGAGGTTACGCGTTACCCGCGTACGCGCCGACTTCCATGCCCAGCTCGACGACCTCGAATTCAGGCTTCGTCCACGACATGTTGCAACCTCCGAGACTGGTGGTGGTCGACCACTCAACCGATAGCTTCCCTAAGCAGGCGCCGTGCCATCCCGAATGGGAACAGGCGAGACCGCGGCCTAACCGTGTAACTCCTTCCCTTCGAGCCAATTGTCGTGCGTGAAGGCCGCGAGTGCGGAGGCCGGCTCTGGAGCCGGGGAGTGAGTCATTTCACCCAATCTGGGTGGAATCACCCACTCAGGGCTGCAAGCCGAACTTCTTCAACCGGTAGCGCAGCGTGTCCCTGGAGATCCCGAGACGCTGAGCCGCCTTCGTCTGATTCCCTCCCGCCTCCCGCAGCGCTCGCTCGATGACCGATTTCTCCCACTGGGCCAAGTCCACGCCCGGCGGCGGCAGCGCGGCTGCGGCCGGTGCCGCTCCCGGCTCCCCGTCAGGGCTGCTGCTCGCCCGCGACGCGCCGTGGTCGGCTGAACCGACTCCCGTGGGGCTCGTCACCGCAAGGTGCTCGATGTCCAGCGTGGGACCTCGACTCCACAGGACCGCCCGCTCGATGACGTGGCTGAGCTCGCGTACGTTCCCCGGCCACGGATAGGAGAGCAGCAGATCGCGCGCCGCCGCGCTCATCTCACGAACCACCTTCCCGTACTTGGCGTTGAACGACCGCAGGAAATGTTCGGTGAGGAGCAGCACGTCACTACCGCGCTCCCGCAGGGGGGGTACGTCGAGCACGATCACCGCCAGGCGGAAATAGAGATCCTTGCGAAACCGCTCCTGGCGCGCCTCGCGCTCGAGGTCACGGTTCGTCGCGGCGACGATGCGGAAGTCGATCTTGCGCTCGCGCACGCTGCCCACGCGTCGCACCGCCCGCTCCTCGATGGCCCTGAGCAGCTTCCCCTGCACCGACAGGTCGACGTCGCCGATCTCGTCGAGAAAGAGGAACCCCCCCTCCGCCGCCTCGACCAGGCCGGGCTTCGACTCCTTGGCGTCCGTGAACGCGCCGCGCTCGTAACCGAACAGCTCGGCCTCCATGAGGGTGGCCGGCAAAGCCGTGCAGTTGATCTCGATGAACGGCTTCATGGCGCGGGGACCGGAGGCGTGAATGGCGCGGGCCAGGAGACCCTTGCCGGTGCCGGTCTCGCCCGTCAGGAGGACGGGCGGTGCCTCGTCCAGCGCGGCGATCTGGCGCGCCCGCTCGAGCACCGCGCGGATGACCGGCGACTCTCCCAGCATGGCCGGGAACCCCACGTCCCGAGTCGCGCGCCGACGATAATAGGACAGCTCCTGTCGCAGCAGCCGGTTCTCGCGAGCCCGGTCCGCGAGGAGCTTGAGCTCCTCCAGGTCCACGGGCTTCTTGACGTAGTCGAAGGCGCCAAGCTTCACCGCCTCCACCGCGCCCTCGATCGAGCCGTAGGCCGTCACCATGATGACCGGAATGACCGGATCGAACTCGCGGATCCGTTTGAGGAGGTCGAGCCCGCTCATGCCGGGCAGGCGGACGTCCGCGAACACCACGTCTGGCTGCAGGTTTTCGAGCAGCTCCATCGCCTTCTCGCCGCTCGTCGCCACCTCCGCGTCATAGCCGTGGTCGGCCAGGAACGCCTTGGCCGACCGCGCCAGCGTCTGCTCGTCGTCCACGATCAGAACCGTGGAGCCGCTCATGCGAGGCTCGGGGCCGCCGGGGCGGGCGCCCTGTCGCCGCTCGCGACCGGCAGCCAGACGCGAACGGCCGTGCCGCGGCCGACCGCGCTCGCGATCTCCAACCGGCCGCCGGCCTCCTCGACGTAGCGCTTGGCAATCGCCAGCCCGAGCCCCGTGCCCTCGGGTCGCGTCGTGAAGAAGGGCTCACACACGGTGGGCAGGATCTCGGGGGGGATGCCGCCGCCCGAATCGCTGATCTCGATGACGACGCCGTTTGCGCCCACGCCGGCGCCCTCGGGCCGAGTCGCGATCTCGAGCCGCCCTCCATCAGGCATGGCGTCGAGCGCATTCGACACGATCTCGGTCAATGCCTGCTCCAGTCGCATCGGGTCGACGCGAATCTCGGGGAGCGCCGCCGCGTGGTTCATCGCCAACTCGACCCGTCGCTGGCGCAGCAACTCGGAGAAGGCGGAGAGCGCGCCCTCGACCAGCGCCCGCACGCTCTCCCGCAGAGGGCGGAAGGGGGCGGGCCGGGAGAACGTCAACAGGTGAGCGATCCTGAGATCGAGACGATCGACCTGCTCGACGATGGCACCCAGCTGCTCGCGGGCGGCGGGGGCTTCGACCCGGTGCTGGGCGAGCTGCGCGGCCGCGCGCAGGCTCGCCAGAGGGTTCCGCAGCCCGTGGGCCACCGCTGCCGCCATCTGCCCGATCGAGGCCAGCTTCTCGGACTGCACGAGCTGGGCGCGGGATTGACGGAGCCTCTCGGTCATCTGCGCGAAGGCGCGGGCGAGGTCGCCGATCTCGTCGCGCGACCGCGGCTCTATCGCATGGTCCAGGTCGCCCGCACCAACCACGGCCATGGCCTGCCGCAGCTCGCTGATCGGACGCGCCAGACTCCGGGAAATCAGCCACGAAGCGACGAGGCCCACGACCAGCGCGAGCACGATGATTGACCAGAGGACGCGCCGCTGCGCCTCCACGATCGTCTGCACCTCCGCGACGGCTCGCTGCACGCTCAGCTCGCGGGCCTGGCGGTAGATCTCGCGGTTCACCACCGCCAGGGCCGGCTGCAGGCGCTCCACCAGCTCGTGCCGCGCGGTGAGGTAGGCCGCCTCGCGCTGTCCGGAATCGTACAGCTTGAACACGCGAGCGGCGACGGCGCGGATGTCGCCTTCGATGGCGCGGACGCCGTCTGCGAACTTCAGTGCGTCGGGGGGAAGACCAGCCGCCCAGCGATCGAGCCAGTAGTCCACCACCTGCTCGGTGAGCGGGAACTCCTTCTTGGCCGCGGGATCGCCGCTGAGGTAGCGCCAGACCACCTGGGTCTGGTTGAACATGGCGTCTTCCACGTCCGCGTACGTCCGCGAGTGGGCCAGGCGCTGACGTAGTCCCTCCAGCGTGCCTCCCTCGAGCGCGTTGGTCCGAATCGCCTGAACCCCGACGAGCAGCGTGGGGAGCACCATCAAGGCGAAACCCAGAAGCAGCTTGCGCTGGAGACTCATAGCTCGAATTCTAGCGCAGATGCCGGCGGGCCGCCCTAGGACCGATCGACCACGCTTCTCAGGACGTCGTCGAGCGCGTCCAGCGTCCGCTCCACCGTCGCGTCGTCGTGGGCCAGGGACACGAAGTTGTACGCGGTCCGCTTGAACAGGACGCCCCGCGCCGCGCACGCCCGGGCGACGGCCCGGGAGACGTCATCGCTCGTGTAGTGGAGGAAGCACATCTCGGCCACCCCGCCCACCCCCGCGACGGCGCCGGCGTGCTCGTGCTGCAGGCGGTGCAGCCCGTGCAACAGCCGCATCCCGACGCGGTGCAGGTGCGCCGGCACGCCCTGCGAGACGACGACGTCGAGCGTGGCGCGCGCCGCCGCGAGCGCCACGCTCTCCGTCGCCAGGGTAGAGGAGATCCACGTGCGGGAGACGCCCGCCAGGAGGTCTCTGCGCCCCCCGACCGCGGCGAGCGGGAAGCCGTTGGCGAGCGCCTTGCCGAGGACCACGACATCGGGCTGGACGCCATAGCGCTCCCCCGCCCCGCCCACGGCGAGCCGGAACGCCGTCTTGATCTCGTCGAACACCAGAACCGCCCCGACGCGCGCCGTCTCCTCCCGCAGCACGGCCAGCCACTCGCGGCGCGGCTCCTCCACGACGACCGGCTCGATTACGACGACCGCGAGCCGATCCCCGGCTTCGCGGATCTGTTGCCTGGTGCGCTCGGCATCGTTGAACGGCAGCTCGGCGTAGAGCGCGCGGGTCGCGGCCGGCACGCCCTCGATGCCGGCGCCCTGACACCAGTCGAGCCAGCCGTGATAGCCGCACCCGAGCGCCAGGTCGCGCCCCGTGGCGACGCGCGCGAGGCGCACTGCCGCCGCGACCGCTTCGGCGCCGGTCTTGAGGAAGCGCACCGCCTCGATCCACGGGATGTGGCGGCACAGCGCTTCGGCCAGCTCTTCCTCGACGGGCGGCGGGAGCGGCCCGACGACCCCGGCGGCGATGGCCTGCTCGGCCGCGCGGTTCACCGCGGGATGCCCGTATCCCAGCGCGACGGCGCCGAGCGCCATCACGTAATCCACGTATTCGCGCCCGGCCTCGTCCCACACGCGACACCCCGCAGCGCGCGTGATGCGCTCGGGCGGCGGCCCGTCCGTCCCCGGCTCCGCGGGGCCGAACAGGGCGTCCGGCCGCAAGCTAGCGGTCGACGTGAACCCCGGGACGCGCCAATCGCTCGGCATACTTGACCACCTCGATCGCCATCGCCCGGAGCAGCTTGACCTCCCGCTCGTCGAGCGGGGCGCGGTGCATCACCTCGCGCACGGTCCGCATCACGCCCTCCACATCGCGCGTCTTGAAGAACTCGATCAACCGGAGCGCCTGCTCCACGTCCGCGCACAGCCGCTCCAGGTCTTCCACGCGTGCGGGCCCCGCCTGGCGCCGGGGCGGCTTGAACGGCGTCGCTTCGTCTCCCCGCGCCAGCGCCAGCTCATAGAGCATCAGCACGACCGCGTGCGCAAGGTTGAGCGAGGGATACGCGGGGCTCGCGGGGATCGTCACGACGCGGTGGCAGCGGTCCAGGGCCTCGTTCGTGAGGCCCTTGTCCTCGCGCCCGAACACCAGGGCGACGGGCCCTGCGCCCGCGCGCTCCACAATTTCCGCCGCCGCCGCGCGCGGGCGCTGCAGGTTGCGCTTCGCGCTGCGGCCTCGCGCCGTGAACCCGGTTACGTGGATGCAGTCGGCGAGCGCCGCCTCCAGCGTCTCGAACCGCTGCACCCGCGCCAGGATGTCCTGCGTCTGATGCGCAATCCCCTCGACCCGGTAGGCGTCGTACTCGCGCGGGTTCACGAGGCGCAAGTCGCGGAACCCGAAGTTCTTCAGCGCCCGCACCACGTGCGCGATGTTGACCAGGTCCTGGGGCTCGTGGAGCACGACGACGACGCTCATCGCGTCATCCCACCAGCTCCAGGATCCCGAGCCGATCCCCGTCCTGCCTGTCCCCCCGCAGCCAGACCCATCCGTCGCCGCCGCTCCACACGAGCTGCCCCGCGCGCCGCACGCGGCCCGGCAGCATCTCGTTGACGATCACGTCGAAGCCGATGCGGCCGCCGACGTGCGAGCGGCTCCAGTCGGGCGGCGCGATCGCCGCCGTGATGCGATACCCCACATCAGTGCGGCGCCACGCGCCGCGGACCATCTCCGGCCCTCCAGTCGCGCCCGCGCCACGCACCCGCAGCCCACCGCCGTCCCCCTCCTCGGGCACGATCAACCATCCGGCCACCGCACCCTCTTCGGCGGCGCGCACGTAGAGCTGGACGCCGTCCGAGTGAACGTCGTCGGGCTCATTGTCGAGCCGGAGCGGCGGCGCCTGGCCGGGGCGGAAGCAGAGGTCGGCCTTGGTCACGTCGACCGCGAGGTACAGCGCGTCATCGTCCCAGTTGACGCAGACCGCGACCGAGAACTCTTCGGGCCCGGCGTACGGCTCTTCGCTGCGGCGGTACTGGTCCTCCAGATCGAGCCGCAACGGCTCGGCGAGGTCGAAGCCATCGAGCGTGCCGTCGAGCGCGGGCGGCCGATCGACGCGAAGGGCCGTGCCCGTGACCGGCGTGGGGCGCTCCAGCTCGAGCAGCGGTTGCAGCGCGGGCACCGTGGGGCGCGTGCCGGAGAGCCGGACCCGCTCCGCGCCGACTTGCACTTCCCATCCCTCGGCCCCGATCGCGTGTCGCTCGATTCCCCGAGCGGTCTCCACCTCCACGACCTCCCCTCGGGCGCGCACGCCGCGGACGGTGGGGGCCGCGGCCACGGGCTCGAGCACCGTGACGAATCGGGCCCCGCGACCGCGCGCGCGGAGTACGTAGAACGCCGCTTCCTTCTCGGTTCCGGGCTTGCCGAGCCCGGTCGCCCGCAGCAGCTCTCCCGTGAACAAGAAGTGCGCTCTCAGCTGTCGGCCGTCAGCGTGCAGCTCGAGGACGGTGGGTCCCTCGCCCGCGGGCACGAATCGCTCGACGGTGTGCACGAACTCGTCGGCCAGCTCGCCCTCCGTCCAGCATCCGGGCGTGACGACGTCCCCGGTGCCGTCAAAATGCCACGGCAGCTCGATCAGGTGCGACTCCTTCCCCGACAGGTCGGTGACGTCCACCACGTAGGCGGGCCCCGACAGGACGGCGCGCCCCAGCTCGCCGTAGCGCCCCCGAGCCCAGGCAAAATCGCCGCGAACGTCGAACGCCAAGCAGTGCGCATCCCCTGGGGGCTGCGAGCTGCCGTCGAGGCGGGGCGCGTTGTGGGCCAGGGTCGAGCGATACCAGAAGAGGTCGTGGGCGACGTAGGATCCGGTCCCGAGGTCGGGCAGCCAGTGGACGCCGTCCGCGTGGAGCGTGAGGTGCAGCCGGTCGGGGTGCCCATGTCCGCCGCCCGAGGGGCCGCACTCGAGACTCACGTAGCGCTCGCGCGTCCGCAGGATCGCGAGTCCCTGGGTGTCGAGCAGCATGCTCGCGGGAGCCCAGGCCGCGGCGTCATCTGGAAGCTGGGGCTCCATGAAGAGGAGCGTCCACCAGGAGAGGCTCGTTCGGGACGGGGAGCGGGGAGCGGAGAGCGGTTCCATCGGTGCGTCGTGCAAGTAGGACTCGAACACTTCGGGCTTGGTCGCAGCCGTCCGATAGAGCGTCGTCAGCCAGCTCGCGAGCTCGGGCGTACCGCTCCCCGCTCCCCGCTCCTCGAGATTCGCGAGCCCCACCTCCCACAGCTCGAGATACATCGGGTGGGCGAGCGACACGCCGAACCGCGAGTCCTTGCGCGCCGGAAACGTGAAATCCGGGAGCGCGCTGTGGGCGGGCGCGAGCAGCGCCGCCCGCAGCCGTCCGGCAGGTGCCGGCTCCGCCCAGACGTCGATTCCCGCCTGCGCGGCCCAGGCGACCCCCGTGAGGAGCCCCCGCAGCGCGAACAGGTGGTAGTTCTCGCCCTCGTACCACATCCCGTCGGGCCCGAATCCGCGCATCAGGTGCGCGAGCAAGCCGGTCGGGCTCTCGATCGCGCGGCTCGCGAGGTCCTCGTCCTCGAACCAGGAGGCGATCGCCGCCAGCGCGGCGTTGTTCCACGTCTGGCGGTTGGAGAACCCCTCGTCGAACTCGCCGATCAGGTTGGCCGCTTCCTCGGCCACCTGGTTCACCGCGCGTGTGGTCGCCTCGTCCAGGTTGCCCGACTCGCGCAGCAGCACCGCCGCCGCGAGGATGTTGCCGATCCAGAGGGACTCGAGGTAGGTGGAGAAGAAGAGGCGGCTCGGACCGAGCACGTTGTCCCGGTTGGGGTACCGGAAATACCGCGCCGCATAGGCACGCAGAATCTCGCCGGCCCGCGCCGCGGCCCCGCGGTGGTCGGCGAGCGCGCCGAGCGCGGCGAGGTGCGCGGCCCGCTCGGCGAGCCAGAGGTGCTGATAGCGCGCCCAGGCCCGGTCGTGGCGCTCGCCGCTGTAGGTCTCGCGGCAACGCGGGCAGCGGTGCGAGCCCGGGCTCCAGGGGTCGAACACCAGCGCCGCGCCGTCGACGGGACAGACGCCACCGTCCATCGACAGCAGCGCCTTCTGCTCCGGGATCGCCGGCATCACCTCGAGCAGCGGCGCCGCGCGTCGCTCCAGGTGCGCGCGCAAGGCCGTGAGATCCCGCGACCCGGCGATCTCCGCCTTCCGCGCGGCGAGCCGCTCCGCGGTCACCATGTCTGCACGCCCCCCAGCGACCACGCCACGGGAAGCACGGTGGCGCCGGCCGACCGGGCGGCTGCCGCGACCGCGTCGGGGCCGCCCCTGGCCAGAAAGAAGATCGATCCGCCGGCGCCCGCGCCCGCCGCTTTGCCGCCCAGCACGCCGGCCGCCGCAACCGCCTGCTCCAGGCGCGCCATCTCGTCGGTGCGCATGCCGGGGTCGAGCGCCTGCTGGTGCCGCCAGTTCTCGGAGAGCAGCGCGCCGACGCGTCCCAAGTCCGCCGCGCGCAGCGCCTCGGCCATGCCGGCGGCGACGTCCTTCAGGGCGCGAAGCGCGGCGGTCACGCGGGCATCGCCGCGCTCGTAAGCGCCCGTGACGCGCGCGATCGTGTTCCCCGACACCCGCGAACGGCCGGTGTAGCACAGCACGGTCTGCCGCGCGAGCGCCGCCGCGAAAGCGGGATCCAGCGTGATCGGCTCAACGCCGACGTCGGGGTCGCGGAAGCTCAGGCGGTGGAATCCGCCCAGCGCGGCGGCGAACTGGTCCTGGCGTCCCCCGGGGCACTGCGCCTCGACAACCTCCAGCTGCCAGGCGTGCTCGGCAATCTCACCCTGGGCGAGCCGTTCCCCGCGGGCGCAGGTGAGCAGGGCGACGAGGGCGACGTCGATCGCGCCCGACGCCCCGAGACCCGACCCGGGCGGCGCGTCGCAGCGGGTGACAATCGTACAGCGCGCCTGGACCGGGAACATCCGCAGCGCCGCCTTGAGGAGGTCGAGCCGCCCGTCGATGACGAGCCCCGAAGAATCGGCGCACTCCAGCTCCTGGCCGAGATCTTCGGATACGAGCCGGAAGAGCGGGCCGCCGATCTTGAGCTCGGCGTGCGCGTGGAGCTCGATCGCGGCATTGACCACGAGGCCGCCCTCGCGGGCCGAGAACGGCGGCACGTCGGTCCAACCACCCGCCAGGTCGAGGCGCACGGGGGCGCTGGCCCGGACGTGCTGCGGCAGGTCGCGGCGCTTCACGGAGCGATCCACCACTCCGCGATGTTCGCGAGCTCGCCGCGCCGGTCCATCCGCACCCCCCGGACCCGCCGGTTCATCCCCTGCACCCCGCGCGCGTGATACAAGAACACGACGGGCAACGAATCCGCGAAGCGACGCTGCGCCGCCGCGGGCTCGGGGGGGATCGTCAGGCCGGCGATCTGCGCGAGCGGCGCGAGGTAGCCGAGCCCGGGGTCGCCCGGAGTCCCCAGCACCGCGGCGTCGAATTCGTGCCGCCGGGCGTTCACGCGGTCGAGAAACGCCGACAGCTCGAGCTGCCGGATCGTCACGTCGAACCCGACGGCGGCGAGCCGGGCCTGGATCATCTGCTCGAGCGCCGCCTCGCCGCTCCCCACCGTCAACAGCTCGAACCCGATGCGGCGGCCGCTCAGCAACCGGCGCGCCGAGTCGGGGCTCGTGGGAAGCGACCGCATCGGCGTGTAGCCCGGCACGCCGGGCGGCACCGGCCCGTCCGCCACTTCCCCGAGGCCGTAGAGATACCCCGCCACGATCTCCGCGCGGTCGAGCGCCAGCGCCAGCGCGAGCCGCACGCGGCGGTCGTCGAACGGCGGGCGGCGCAGGTTCAGCACGATCCCGTAGGGGAGGATCAGTGGATAGTCGAGCACCGCCAGCCGCGCGTCACGGCGCACGAGCGCCGCGTGCGCGGGCTGGATCCCGGCGAAGTCCACCTCACCTGAGGTGAGCGCGGCGAGCTTGGTGCTGGGCTCGTCCACCACGACGACGACCAATCGCTCCAGCCGCGGCGGTCCACCGAGCGCAGCGGGGAACGTCGAGTCCGCGGCGAACACCCAGCGGCGGCGCGGCTCGTGTGATACGAAGCGGAAGGGCCCGTTGCCGACCGGATGGTCGTTCCACGCGGCCTCGCGCAGGCGGCTCGCGGGCACGGTGTCGAGCAGCCGGCTTGGCAGGATCGCGAGGTCGGTGAGCACGTCCGGGAAGCCGCGCTGCGGCGCGGCGAAGCGCACCACGACCGTCGAGTCGTCCGGGTCCGTCACCCAGGACACCCCCGCGAGATCGTTCAGCCGCGGGTACCCCGTGGCCGGGTCGCGCGCCGCATTCAGGGTCCACACCACGTCGCGGGCGGTGGTCGGAGTGCCGTCGTGCCAGCGCACGCCGCTCTGCAGCCGGAATCGCAGGGCCTGGAGATCGGGGGACCACACCCACGTGCGTGCCAGATACGGCCGGGGCACGAGCGCCGTGTCGTAGCGGGCCAGGGTCGTGAGCAGCACGTAGCGCTGCACTTGCTTCGCCAGGGGATGGATCGTGACCAGCGGGTTCATGCTCTGGAGCTCCGCGCCGGACGCAAACACGACCGTGCGGCCACGCCGCGCCGCGCCCCCCCCGCACGCGCCGCTCGCGACCATCGCCCCCAGGAGCCAGGCCCAACCTGCCCGTCGCCGCACGCACGGATTCTAGCGGGGCACCACCGCGCACGCGAGATTCCGCCCATGCTCGCCGCCCTCGCGCGCCGCCTGGCTGCGGGGCTTGCCGTAGTCGCCGGGGTCGCCACGCTGACCTTTTTCCTCTTGCGGCTCGCGCCGGGCGACCCCGTCGAACGGCTGCTCGGCCCCGCGGCGACGGCCGAGCAACTGGCCGCGCAGCGCCAGGCGCTCGGCCTCGACCAGTCGCTCCCCGCACAGTACGCGGCCTGGCTCGCGCGGATGGCGCGCGGCGAGTGGGGCCGGAGCATCGCCTCGGGGCGCCCGGTGCGCGCCGTGCTCGCCGAGGCGTGGCCCGCCACCGCAGCGCTCGTCGGGCTGTCCCTCCTCCTCAGCTACCTCCTCGGCATCGCGGTCGGTGCGGTCCAGGCGGCGCGCGGCGGCACGCGCCTCGACACCGCGCTCTCCGTGTCGACCGTCACGCTGTTCGCGCTGCCGGGCTATTGGCTCGGCCTGATGCTCGTGCTGCTGTTCACCTACCGGCTGCGGGCCCTGCCCTCCTTCGGGGCCCACGGCTACGACGGCGATGCGCTGGCCGGCCTAGCCCGACTGCGGGACCTGCTGCGGCACGTCGCCCTTCCGCTCGCGACCCTCACGCTCGTCGGGATCGGCGGCACCGCCCGTTTCGTGCGAGGGGCGATGCTCGACGCACGCGCCGCGCCCTTCGTCACGACCGCGCTCGCGAAGGGGCTCGCCGCGCCGCGCGTCTGGCTGCACCACGTGCTCCGTAACGCCCTGGTCCCCGTGGTCACGCTGCTGGGGCTCTCGCTCCCGGCGCTGTTTTCGGGTGCCGTGTTCGTGGAGGCTGTGTTCGCCTGGCCCGGCGTCGGACGGATCCTGGTCGAGGCCGTCCAGGCTCGGGACTACCCGGTCGTGATGGCGGCCACGACCGTCAGCGCGTTCCTCGTGGTCGTCGGCAACCTGCTCGCGGACCTGCTGCTCGCTTGGGTCGATCCGCGGATTCACTACCGGTCGCGGGAAACGTGAAACGGGAAACGGGACGCGTGACGTGGGTGCTGCGCGACCACCGGGGACGGTTCGGCACCATCGTGCTCGCAGTCGCCGTGCTGTGCGCCCTCGCCGCACCCGTGATTTCGACGGGGGATCCGGCGGCGCAGCGCGACGTCGTCGCCACGCGGTTCCTGCCGCCCCTCTCCACCGACTTGCACGGAGTCGTGCATCCGCTCGGTACCGACCGCTTCGGCCGGGACGTGTGGACCAGGCTCGTCTACGGAGCGCGCATCTCGCTCGGCGTCGGCACCCTCGCGGTCCTCGTGTCCGTGGCGATCGGCGTCGTGGTGGGAGCGATCGCGGGGTTCTCGGGCGGCCTCGTGCGACCGGTGCTGCTCGCGCTCACGGACTTCGCGCTCGCGCTCCCCCGCGTCGTCCTGCTGCTGCTCCTCGCCGCCCTGTGGCGGCCCAGCGCGGCCCTCGTGGTCGTCGTGCTGGGCCTCACCGGCTGGATGTCGATCGCGCGCCTCGTGCAGGGCGAGGTGCGCTCGCTCGCCGCCCGGCCGTTCGTCGAAGGAGCAGCCGCCCTGGGCTTGCGACGGGCCCGCATCCTGGCGCGCCACGTCCTTCCGAACGCCCTCACCCCGGTCATCGTCGCCGCGGCGCTCGGCATCGGCAACGCGATCACGCTCGAGGCCGGTCTTTCCTTCCTCGGCCTCGGCGTGCAGCCGCCCGTCCCCTCGTGGGGCAACATGATCGCGTCGGGGCGGGACACGCTGCTCAACGCGCCCTGGGTCGCGACGGCGCCGGGCGTGGCGTTGGTGCTGGTGGTAGTGGCATGCACATTGGTGGGAGATGCACTGCAGGATGCCCTGCAGCCGGCGAATAGGGGACAGACGCTTAGGTAGACGCTACTGCCCTAACTCCTTCAGCAGTTCTGCGTCGATCTCGTGTCCTCCCTCAAACCATTTCACCTCGAACGGAATGCCGTGACTGCGCAGGCGCTCCTCCTCGCGCGCCACGATCTTCGGCGTGATGTACTCGTCCTTGCGTCCGAGGACGAACAGCAAGCGCAGCCGGCGGAACCGTTCGGCTGCCCCCGCGAGATCGAGGTCGGGCGGCACCTCGCCGGCCCACAGGATCAGGCGATCGACGCGCGCGGCGCCCCGCGCCGCCCAGCGGCACGCCGTCGCCGTCCCCTGCGAGTATCCGAACAGATGCAGAGTCACGCTGGCGCGCTCGACGCGCGCGAACACCTCGGCGTGGAGCGCGTCCAGGTAGCGCACGTAGTCGTCGATCTCGCTCAACCGGTCTTCGCGCGTCATCCAGGTGGCGCCGACCTTGCGCTCACTCGCCGGTACCGTCATGTCCTCCAGGTAGAAGCGCGACAGCGCCTCCGGCGCGACGAGCAGCCGCGTGCCGTCCGCCAGGGGCTCGAAGTGCCGCAGAAACCGGCCCGCCAGCTGCCCGTATCCGTGGCACACGAACCAGACTTCCGCCACCCCGCCCGACGGGTCCCCGAGTGTGAAGTAGCGGGCAGTGCGGGTCACCGACAGGTGATGTTCTTGCAAGCAACCCCCTCCCAACGCGGAAGTTGGAACGCGGAACGCGGAACATAGCGGCAACCGTCGCGCCGCGAACGACCCCCGCCCTGCCGTTCCGCGTTCCGACTTTCGCGTTCCGCGTTTAGGTGACCAAGATCGTCACGATCTCATGCGGCCCCGCCACGAACCTGACCCGCTGCCCGCGTCCCTCCAGTACCAGCGCCAGCGACTCCCGCTCGTCCGCGCGCACGCGGTGCGCGCTCTTGACGCCGTCGCCGAAACGCCAGGCCCCCGCCACCTTGCGGCTGGTCGCGTTGTAGCACCGCAGCACCATGGGCGAGCCCGCCTGAGCCGGCTTCACCGCCGAGACCACGAGCCCCGCGCCCTCGAGCGCGACCTCGAGCGGCGCCGGAGCGAGCGCGACCGCGTCCCGCAGCCAGAAGCCGCGGAGCGGGAGGAACATGTCCTCCCACAGCGCCGCCAACGTGTCGCCCTGTTCCACGTCCGCCTGCGACACGGGCGCGACGGCGAGCTCGACGCGACACGGCCCCGGGCACTGGGCGAGCGGCGTGTGCGTCGGCCAGGCGGCGTGACCGGGCCGGGTCGGCAGGTCGCCGCGCGACAGCTCCCCCACGGCCCGGAGCAGGGTGAGGACGAGGTCGCCCGCCGGCGTCCACTCGTACTCGAAGAAGCCGGGCGCGAGCAGAGCCAGGCCGCGCCGGCCCTCGGCCACGGCGACGAAGCGCTGCGCCGGCGCGGTGCGGACGGGCGTCTCCAGCGGATAGTCGGCGGGGCGCGCGACGACGGGGGGGCGGGCGACGGTCCCGAAGGCGGCACCGGCCACCGCCGCCCTCCCCTTGAGGGCGGTCGGGAGCCGCGCCCGCACGCGATGGTGCGCCGCCCGATTGTCGATCTCGAGCACGCAACGAACCGCGGCACTGTCGGCGTGCAGCATCACGACGAGCCGCACCCCCCCCCCCCCCCCCCAACGACTGCCGCGCCTCGAGCGCCGCGACGAGCGGGCCCGCCGCGAGCCGCCGGACTTTGAGCGGCCCCGTCGCCCGCACGACCCGGTCGCGGGCCGGCGGGCAAAAGGTGTAGGTGTCCCCCGCATCGCCTCCGTCCTCGAGGCGCAGCAGGTCGAAGAAGCGCTCCCCCGTGCGCCGGTCGCGCAGCGCGAGCGCGCCGCTCGGCTCGAGCGTCGCTTCCACGAAGCGGTTGACGAGCGAGCGGCCGCGCACTTCCACTCCCTCGTGGGACGAGAGCCGCTCCGGTGGCGCGAGGCCGAGCGTCGCGAGTCCGAGGCCGGATACGGACGGGGCCCGGAACGCGATGCGCACGCGGTCCACCTCGTCCTGGTCGGGGTAGTGTCGCGCGGCGTCGAGCCGCTCGAGGTCGGGGCGGCGATCGAGCACCTGCACCGGCACCGAGCGCCCGTCGGGCGCACGCAGCGCGAAGGGCCGGTACCCTTCCCCCTGACGCGGCTTCCTCCCCGCCGGCGCGCCCACGATCACGTCGCGCCGGAACAACGTGACGTCCGCCACGACCACGCCGCCGCGCGGCCGCGCGGCCGGGTTCCACAAGACGAGGGTGGGCCGCTGTTCGGCGGCGCGCTCGCGCGCGTGATCGGGATCATGACCTACGAGATCCCACAGGCTTCCCTGCACGACCTGCCGCGCCACGGCCTCGACCTCCAGGAAGCGCGCCTCGACCGCGTGCGACACGGCGTCGCTGGAGCAGCCCGCGAGCGCGTCGTGGAAGTGGCACTGCACCAGCGTGCGCCAGGCGAGGTCGAGCAGCGCGCGCCGGTCGCGCCCGCCCCGCCGCCGGGCGAGGGCCGCGAGCGGCTCGGCGAACCGCTCCAGCCACAGCTCGAGCTCCGCGTTGCGCCGCTTGAGCGGAGCACGGGTGCCGTGCACGCCCTGCAGCGTCCACGCGTAGCGGTACGACCAGCGCAGCTCTCCCGCGAGCACGGGCGGCCCCGGCTTGACGGTCTCCGCCGCCGCCTGGAAGAACTCGTCGAGGCGCGAGACGCGGAACGCGCTCGCGGGCTCGAGCTCGGCGAGGAGGTCGCGCAACCGCGGCAGGTCGGGATGCGCCGCGCGGTGGTCGGCGCCGACGAACAGCGGGATGTGCGCACCAGCGGCACGCGGCACCAGCGCCTCGCGGACCGCCGCCCACGCCCCGGGCAGGCGGTTCGCGTCGGCCGGCAGCGCGGCGCCGATCTCGTAGCCCTGGGGCGGCAGGTGCCACAGCAGGATCTCTTTCCCGTCCGGCCCGCACCAGCGATACAGATCCCGCTCCTGGCCCCGCTCACCGCCCAGCCCACGCCACACCACGCCCGAGCGCAGCCCGAATTCCCGCGCCAGGGTAGGGAGGATCCCGGGGTGGCCGAAGGCGTCAGGCGAGTACAGCACGTCGAGGCGGGCCCCCCAATGCTCCGCGTCCGCCGCGCCGAACAGCAGGTTCCGCACGAGGGCTTCCCCGGAGGGGATCAGCTCGTCGGCCAGCACGTACCACGGCCCCACCTGCAGCCGCCCCGTCTTCACGAGCGCCTTGAGATCCGACTCGCGCTCCGGCCGCGCCCGCAGATAGTCGGCGAGGAGCACCGTCTGGCCGTCGAGTAGGAAGCTGCGATAGCCCGCGTCCGCCCTCAGCCGCTCGATCAGCTCGTCCAGCACTCCGACGAGCCGCGCCTGGAAGGCCGCCTGCGGCAGGTACCACTCGCGGTCCCAGTGGGTGTGGGCGATGAGGTGGAAGATCAACCCTGTCATGGGCGCGCCTAAGCCTAAGGGGCGTCCTTGAGAAGTGCGAGAGGTGCGCTTGACGCCGCCTTGATGCAGGGGAGCTTCATTTGAACTCGCTCTTCACCAGGTGGTGTGTATGCAGCCCAACACGTTACCGGTGGTCGCCATGATGGCGCTCACGATCACGCCCGTCCTTCGAGCACAAGTGACATCACCTCAGTTCCGGGACGAGATCAACGCGGCGGTCAAGATCCGCGCGGTCGGCGCCTGGGGTCGGGCTGAGCTCACGGAGCCAAGGGTCGATGCAGACACGATCCGCTATTCCCGCGCCCGGGTGCTCGCCTCGTTTTCGACTCCGAGCGCCTTGCCCCAGCCGCGAGGCCTTGTCCTGCCCCAGCCCCTGCCTTTGGAGGACCTAACCGAGATTCAAGTGCCAAGCGGCAATGACGCCGCACATGGGGCGGTGGCGGGAGGGCTGCTCCTGGGCCTCATCGGGCTCGTCGCCGGGGTCGCAACGAGCAGTTGCGACTCATGCCTTGGTAGGGGAGCTAGCGCGGGGAACGTCATCGGAGTCGCTCTCATCGGCGGCGCGATCGGGGCTGGCATCGGCGCGCTCCTAGGGAGCACGTCCACCCGGTGGAGGACTGTCTACCGCACGGCGCCCGGCAGCACATCGCCGCACTAAGTAGACCCTCCACGCGGTACTGAGCCCGCCGGGGCCAGTCGGAGAACTGCTTGAAACGGCCAGCGGCGACGGGCCATATTGCACGCCCGATGAGTCCGCGACCCTGGCTCGCCGTTTCCGCGCTCGCGATCGCCGCCGCCTTCGCGACCCGCCTCAAGCCCGGCCTGCTCCCGGACGGATCGACGCTCCTGCCCTCGGGCTGGCGCATCCGGCCCGCGGGGCGTCAGGTCACGGTCGGCACCCTGCCCCTCGGTCTCGCGACCCTGTCCGACGGCTCCGTGCTGGTGACGAACAACGGCTACGCCGAGAACGGCCTGATGCGGATCGACCCCGGCGCGGGAGCGGTCATCTGGACGCAGCCGCTCGCTGCCGCGTGGCTCGGCCTGGCGCGCACCGGTGCGGACGGCCACGACACCGTGTGGGTGAGCGGCGCCGGGACGAACCGCGTGTACCGGTTCTCACGCCGCGCGGCGGATTGGGCGGTGGATACGGCGACGCTCGCGGACCCAACGCAACAGTTGTTCGTCGCGGGGATCGCGCCCGCCCCGCAGCGCGGCCTGGTGGCGGCGGTCGGGAACCTGAGCGACTCGGTCTACCTGCTCGACGCCACGACGCTGGCGCGTCGCACCGCCGTCCCGGTCGGGCACCGTCCCTACACGGCAGTGGCAGACTCCGGCCACCTCTATGTCAGCAACTGGGGTGACTCGAGCATCTCCGTTATCGATCTCTCCGACCGTCCGACTGCGCCCGGCAGGGAGTCCCTTAGGGTCCGGCCGTCCATGTTCGTGGGCCCCCATCCGTCCGCCATGGCCTTGCGCGGCACCGATCTGTTCGTGGCCCTCGCCGGCGCGAACGGCGTGGCCCGCGTAGACGTCGCCACCGGCCGGGTGCAGGAGCAGTTGACCGTCGCGCTCGGACCGCGGGCGCCCGTCGGCAGCGACCCGAACGCGCTTGCTCTGGCGCCCGACGGTCGCACGCTGTACGTCGCGATGGCCGGCAACAACGCCGTCGCCGTCGTCCGCGTGGAGCCCCCCGCTATGCGTGTTGCCGGGTTGATCCCCGTCGGTTGGTATCCCACGGCCGTCGCCCTCTCCGCCGACGGCTCGACGTTGTACGTGGCGAACGGGAAAGGCGCGGGCTCGGGCGCCAACCCGGATGGGACGTTCATCGGGAGAGTGATCACGGGCTCGGTGTCGATCATCCCGGTCCCCGACTCGACAACACTCGCGCGCTACACGCGGCAGGTGTATGTCCTGAGCCCCTACTCGAACGCGGCGCTGCGCCGGGTGTCCCCTAGCCGCCTAACCGCCCATCCGCCGATCCGCCATGTGGTCTACATCATCCGCGAGAACCGGACCTACGATCAGGTGTTCGGCGACCTGCGCCAGGGAAACGGCGACCCCAGCCTCGCGATCTTCAACGATTCGGTGACGCCGAACGCGCACGCGATCGCGCGACGCTGGGTGCTGTTCGACAACTTCTACGTGGACGGCGAGGTGAGCGCGGACGGGCACGAGTGGACGGACCGTGCGTTCGCCGGCGACTACAACGAGAAGACCTGGCCGCAGAACTACTCCAAGAGGCGGGCGTGGGATCTCAGGAACGGGGAGGATCTCGTCAACCCGCGCGGCGCCTATCTCTGGGACGTCGCGCGGCGGCAGGGGCTGTGGGCGGTGAATTTCGGCGAGAACACGGTCACCGAGCTCGACGCGCCCGACGCTGGAACCAACATCCGGACGCCCATCCCCGGGTTGAAGGACATCACCGTCTCGAACTATCCCGGCTTCGTTCTGGACATTCCGGATACGACGCGGGCACGAATCTTCGCCGACTCGGTCGGGAGCTGGGATGGGCAAGGCCGGTTCCCCGACCTCGGTATCCTGTGGCTGCCGCGCGACCACACCCGGGGCCGGCGCGCCGACGAGCCCACCCCCCGCGCCATGGTCGCGGACAACGATCTGGCACTCGGGCGGATCGTGGAGCGCCTGTCCCGGTCGCCCGCATGGGCGTCCCTCGCGGTGTTCGTGCTGGAGGACGACGCCCAGAACGGCCCAGACCACGTGGACGCGCACCGCTCCGTGCTGCTCGTCGCGTCGCCCTACGCGCGCCGCGGCGTCGTGGACAGCACCTTCTACACGACGAGCTCGGTGGTGCGCACCATCGGGGAGATTCTTCACCTCGCTCCGCTGAGCCAGTACGACGCCGCGGCTACGCCATTATGGAACGCCTTCACCTCGCGCCCCGCCGCCGCGCCGTTTGCACACTTGCCCAGCACCTGGCCGCTGGACGAGCGCAACCCCACCGCCTTCCGCTCGCACATTCCGGATCGCGATCTCGCCCGGGCGGATGCCGCGGACGAAGCGGAGTTGAATCGGGAGATCTGGGAGAGCGTGCACCCGGGCTCGGCACCGCCGCCCCCGCGGCGGTCGCTAGTGGTCGCGAGGTGAGCAGGCAGAACCCCTAAAGAGGCCTCGCAACTCGTTGTGGTAACGCGGCTCCGCTGACCCCCGACGAGCGGTGTTGCGTCGGCGCGACAGCCATGCGTGCCATACGGTCACATACGAGCGGCACGCAATTACCGTAGCGACGCGCCGCTCCGAGCGGGCGGACGTGTCAGGTATTGCCCTACAACCACTTGGACAGTTCGCGCACTTCCGCCACACCGCTTCCGCAACCCGGCATATGGATTGCTGACCTCAAGCTGTTCGTAACCGCTCATCCGTCCCGCAGAAATCGCAACCGAGGCCGCACGGCAAAGGGGCTCGACCTGGCTCGGATTCCGCTGCTGCACTATTTCCGCGCGGGCACTGGCCACGGTCCCAGTGGCTCGATCGCGGTCGGCGCGTCGCCTGCACGCCAGGCCGATCGCGCTGCGCCGCAGTTCTCCCCCATCTCGGTTCCCGTCGCCCGCCCGACGGTGCGCGGCAAGTTCCTCTTCCTCGGCGACGCCAAGTTCTACGTCCACGGCGTCACCTACGGCGCGTTCGCGCCCGACGCCGAGGGGCGCGAATTCCACGACCTCGCGTTGGTGGAGCGGGACTTCGCGCTGATGGCGGCGAACGGGATCAACACCGTTCGGATCCCGCACACGACGCCACCCCGCGCGCTGCTCGACATCGCGCTGCAACACGGGCTCCGAGTCATGGTCGGGCTCAGCGCGGAGCAGTACGTCGGGTACCTCCTGGACCGACCGCCGGGCGGCCCGGACGTGGAGGCACTCATTCGCAGCAAGGTGCGCAGCGTTGCAGGGCATCCAGCGCTGCTGTGCTACGCCATCGGCAACGAGATTCCCGCGCCCATGGCGCGCTACATCGGCGGTAGCGCAGTCGAGCGCTACCTCGAGCGGATGTACCAGGTGGTCAAGGAAGAAGACCCCGACGGGCTCGTCACCTACGTCAACTACCCGACCACCGAATACCTGCGGTTGCCGTTTCTCGACCTCGTCTGCTTCAACGTGTACCTCGAGTCGCAGGACCGGTTC
>Ga0209235_1000045_pt1 | contig 45609 bp, 47 predicted proteins | sample GraSoi013_1_20cm_4_FD_185817 | JGI IMG/M metagenome (GOLD analysis project Ga0209235, IMG submission 185817) | Grasslands soil microbial communities from the Angelo Coastal Reserve, California, USA - Sample 09_25_2013_1_20cm (SPAdes) (version 2) | ecosystem: Environmental > Terrestrial > Soil >... | reverse complement strand
AGGGCTTTGAGAATCTCGGCCCTGTTCGCCCCGCCTCTGGTTCCACCGAGGAGATACCAGAGAAGTCTCTTGAGATATTTTTCGCCGTGCAAGGAAGGAGTAACGGTGGTCTTGCCAGAGACGGCAAGCATCCGACCTGCTTTGAGAAAGTCAGTGACAGTTGAAAGAGATTGTGTGATGGAGAAAATCGTAGCTCACCTATTTGTGCGCGTTTGGATTCTAGTCATCGTCCTAGACTCGTTGCGTTATCACGGCTCCATGGGACCGGTTTGGTATTGATTCGAATTCCGCATGATAGACTTGTTTTCCGGAGATGAGCATGTCAAACCGTGAGTGATGTTTCTCGAGGTCCTCGTTCTTGGCCACTTTGGCGTGAACATCTTTCATGTGGGCAGCGTCCTTGAACCTTGCTATCTCAATCCATAATTCCTCCGAGTCGGACAGTCCCACTGCTGGGGTCAGACTCATCGCTCCGAACCTGCCGGACATGTCCTTGGGGCGGAGGAGTTCTTCTGAGAGGCATCCGGCGTCCTCGAACAGTTTCATTATCGGCTTTATCGCCGCCTGGAAGGCTTCCGCTTTCTTCTTGGGGACCCGGTACAAGAAGACGGAGCAGTATGCCATCGATTCGACTCCTTCCTTCCACGACCGGCTTTTATTTAGCCCCACCGCGAAGGTCGTCTCCAAGGCTCCCAATACTATCCGGTAAACCCGAGCTCGACTCCTTAGAGCAGATGGGATTCTTTCGAAGAAGGCTTACTTGGGCCGTCTTTCAAAGCGCCTCGTCATGAAGGGACCGGCGAGAAGGGCGGAGGGCTTCACCGAATCTGTTATCCGAGAAATGACCAGACTCTGCCAGGCTAACAATGCAATCAACCTCGCTCAGGGCTTTCCCGATTTCGACCCCCCAGCACGGGTAAAACAGTCCGCCATCAAGGCGATCAACAGCGGCTACAATCAGTACTCAATCACCCGTGGGTCCCCAGAGCTGAGACACGCCATTTCAAGAAAAGTGAAACGTTTCAACCATTTCAAGTGCAACCCTGAGAGCGAGGTAACAGTCACATGTGGAACGACCGAAGGAATGATCTCCACTCTGCTCGCCCTGTTGAATCCCGGAGATGAAGTTGTGATCCCTGAGCCTTTCTATGAAAACTACGGACCCGACACGATCTTATCAGGGGCAAAGTGCCGTTACGCCAAGCTCGCGCCTCCCGAGTTCGAGATTGAAGAGGAATCTCTGAAGAATGTCTTCAGCCGAAAAACAAAGGCGATAATTGTCAACACGCCTCACAATCCTACAGGCCGAGTCTTCAGGCGTGAGGAGCTGAAAATAATCCGTGACCTATGCCAGGACTATGACGCCTTCGCCATAACCGATGAGATCTACGAGCACATCATCTACGACGGTTTGAGTCACACGAGTATCGCGAGCTTGGACGGGATGGGAGAGAGGACCATAACAATCTCTGGCTTCTCGAAAACGTACAGCGCCACTGGCTGGCGGGTCGGCTATGTGATTGCACGGAAGGAGCTGTCAAGCGCGATAAGGAAAGTTCATGATTTTCTCACGGTCTGCGCCCCCACACCCCTCCAAGAGGCCTGCCTCTCGGCGCTCAAGCTGCCCGAGTCATACTACAAGTCTCTACGTGCAACATATGATGAGAGTAGAGGATTGTTGTTGAAAGTTTTGGAGGAGGCTGGGTTCAAATGTTTCAAGCCTGAGGGTGCTTACTACATCTGGACCGATATACGCCCGACAGGGTTCAGGAACGATAGAAAGCTCGCTGAGATGCTCATCAAACGAATTGGAGTTGGTAGCGTTCCTGGCTCAAGCTTCTTCCACAATCCGTCCACTGGGAGACTAACCCTCAGGTTCTCCTTCTCGAAAATGCCTCAGACGATTAGGATAGCGGCTGAGCGGCTGCGACGGTTTAGACGGCTCTAGGCTTTTAAGAGAAGATGGGCTGGTGTCGAAGATGAGGTTTGAGACCTTCGATTCCGCAGACCCTTCTGGAGTTTTCATGGCTTGAGCCGGGGAACAGTCGGCAAGCTAAGTCGGGACTACAAGCCCCAGAGAGTGGAGGAAGAGGTTCTCGACTGGTGGAAGACACACCGTAGCTACGAGAAGACGAAGAAGAGACTTGTCAAACGTCCGAGATTCTACTTCCTAGACGGCCCACCCTACGTGACCGCTCCCCTCCATGTGGGGACGGCGTGGAATAAGGTCCTCAAAGACACGTTCATCCGTTATTGGAGGATGAGAGGCTACAATGTCCGCGACCAGCCCGGCTTCGACTGTCACGGCCTACCAATCGAGGTTCAGGTTGAGAAGAATCTCAAGCTCACTTCGAAGAAAGATATCGAGAACGTTGTTGGAGTAGCTCGTTTCATCGAAGAATGCAAAGCCTACGCACAAAAATTCGTCGCTATCCAAACGCGCGAGTTCAAGAACGTCGGAGTCTGGATGGACTGGGACAAGCCCTACATCACCTACCATGACGATTACATCGAATCGGTATGGTGGACAATCAAGCGCGCGCACGAGAAACTCCTCCTCTCCAAAGGACTGCGGGTCGTTCACTGGTGTCCCCGCTGCGAGACAGCACTAGCAGGATACGAAGTCACGGACGAGTACCGGACAGTCCGGGACCACTCCATCTATGTCAAACTCCCGCTAATCGAGAAGCCTGACGAGTCTATCCTCATCTGGACCACAACACCGTGGACTCTACCGGCGAACCTTGGAGTGATGCTTCACCCTGACGAAACGTACGTGCTCGTTGAAGTGAACGGTGAGAAACTCGTTTTGGCCAAGGCGAGAGTCCAAGCGGTTATCGGAGAACAGCCGCACAAGGTTCTCTCCGAGTTTCAGGGACGAAAACTAGAGGGGGCAAAGTACCATGCACCTCTCCTTGAAGAGACAGGTTTGGATGACGATCCGAAAACCCACAAGGTCCTGTTGAGCTCTGCACACGTGTCGATGCTTGAGGGGACAGGAGCAGTCCACACCGCCCCGGGACACGGTGAGGAAGACTTCGAGGTCGGAAAGCAGTACGGCCTTCCAATTCTATCACCGGTCGACGCTTCAGGACGTTTCACGAAGGAAGCAGGAAAATACGCTGGCCAACCAGCACGAGAGTCCAACGATGTGATCGTAGAAGACCTTAGACGGAAGGGATTGTTGTGGAAAGAGGAGACGATAGAACACTCCTATCCGCACTGCTGGCGTTGCAAGACCGCGTTGTTACTGCGCGCCACTGAACAGTGGTTCATCAAAGTAACCGCGTTCAAGGAAAAGATGCTGCGGGAGAACAAGAAAATCCGGTGGGTCCCGGAATGGGCCGGAAGCAAACGATTCCACGACTGGCTCACAGGAGCACGAGACTGGGTCATATCACGACAGCGGTACTGGGGCGTCCCGCTGCCCGTGTGGACATGCGAGAACTGCGGAAAACTGACAGTCGTCGGATCGAAAGCCGAACTGAGAAAACTGGCAAAGGGCTCGCTATCGAAGAGTCTCGAACTGCACCGCAATGGTGTCGACCAAGTCTTGTTACGATGCAAAGCCTGCCCCGGGACAGCGAGGCGTGAACCCGACATTGTTGACGTATGGTTAGACTCGGGAACGGCGTCGTGGGCGGACCTAGGATATCCGGGAAATTCTAGGGAGTTGAAAGCTTGGTGGCCGGCAGAATTGATCATCGAAGCGCACGACCAGACCCGTGGCTGGTTTTACAGTCAGCTGGGCTCGGGAATTGTGGCCTTTGACCGTTGTCCGTACAAGACTGTGCTGATGCACGGACACGCACTGGACGAGGGAGGAGAGAAGATGAGCAAGTCAAGAGGAAACATAATCGCCCCTGAGTCGGTCATAGAGAAATACGGCCGAGACGCCCTCCGATGGTATACACTGCAGTCCACGGTCTGGGAGGACTTTCGATTCTCCTGGAGCGGGGTTGAATCATCTGCGAGAGACCTGCAAGTTGTCTGGAACGTCTTTTCCTTTGCGACCCTCTACATGAACCTAGACCGATTCCGGCCGTCACTGTGGCCTGTTCGAAGATTATGGAAGCGGCTGAGACCTGAGGACAAGTGGCTTGTAGCGAGGACTGAGTCTCTTACAGAGACCGTCAATCAAAGCATGGCGAACATGGAGGTTCACAAAGCGGTTCGAGAATTGGAAGGGTTCTTGGTAGAGGACTTGAGCCACTGGTATGTTCGTCTCGTACGAAGAAGGTTTTGGCAGGAAAGAGAGAGCAAGGACAAGCTTGCCGCCTACGCGGTTCTCTACTATGCTCTGAAAAGATGGCTCAACCTTTCGGCCCCATTCACACCCTTCATCGTAGAGAAGCTGTACCAGGAAGCACTCCGAAATACTGAGCCTTCCAGCCCTAAAACAGTCCACATGCTCTCTTGGCCAAAACCCGTGAAAGCTTGGAGAAACAGGAAGCTGGAGGGAGAGATGAAGCTCGCCCAGCAAATTTCCGGCGCAGTCGCCTCCGCTCGACAGTCCAAGAAGCTCAAGCTACGCCAGCCTGTGTCGAAAGTCCTAGTGGTCACGGAGAAACCCATGGCGAGAAGCGTCGTGAAAAATCTGCGCGCGCTGTTGCTCCAGACAGCTAACACCAAGGAAATCCAGCTCGTCGGCCTCAAAGAAGAGAAACAGCTCGCGAAACTATTGGTGGAGCCTAACTACAAGGGTCTCGGACCCGCCTTCCGCCAGGAAGCGAACGAAGTCGCTGACAGGCTCAGGAGACTTGACGGCCGAGGAATCTACAAGACCATCAGCGAAGGTCGTCCCTACACACTTGAACTAAATGGAAAAACATACCGGATCACGGATCGCATGGTTTCCTTCCGGGAAGAGATGCCGGAGAACTACGCCTCGGGCAGTTTTGAACATGGGAGGGTCTATGTTGACCTTACGATCCCGGACGCACTAGCCCAAGAGGGCTTTGTCCGGGAGATGGTCCGACGGCTGCAGGAGATGAGAAAGCGGCTCGACTTGAGAGTCGACGCTTTTGTTGAGGCATATGTTATGATTCCGGACACGCGGAAGCGTGACTGGCTGGAAGACAATCGAGAGTACTTGATGGAAGAAATCAGAGCCAAGACACTACGCCTCCTGCGGCCGGGAGAGCCCAAGCCGAGGGCTCAGATGGATGAACAATGGGTCCTGGACGGCCAGAACTATCAGATGGGAATAGGGGTTGTAGGAAGATAGACTGAGCTTCTCGGGGCACGTTCAAAAACGCCGATTTGGTCTCGTTACCCCCTCCCCGTCTTTATATAGTCTGCACGAAGGGAAATGACCGTTTTCAACGGTTTTCGTGCGGTTTTGGGACTGTTTTCGGGTGTTTTTTGGCCGGCGACGCGGGTTGGTTCTCAGCGTTCATAGCCTAGGCTCGGGGTTGTCGTGGATCGCCAGCTCTTGCCAAGTCTAGGCTTTCTCGTCAACCCGATTGCAGGGATGGGGGGAGCGGTGGGGCTCAAGGGTACGGACGGACCGGGAACAGTTGAAGAAGCCATCAAGAGGGGAGCTGGACCTACCTCTCCTGCCAGGGCCGGCCAATTCCTCAGCCACCTCAAGACCTTCGGACTCAAGACCGGACTCAAGGTTGCACCTGGTGTAATGGGCGAAGATGCTGCAAAGTTGGCCGGCTTATCCTATGACGTCGTAGGGCAGGTGAAAATTCCCACCTCGGCGCGAGATACGTTAAGCGTTGCAAGGACGATGAGACAGGCAGTGGACCTTCTGGTCTTCTGCGGAGGAGATGGAACAGCCAAGGATATTCTAGCCGCAGTCTCCGACACTATTCCTGTTCTCGGAGTCCCAACGGGCGTCAAAGTGTACTCCTCGGTGTTCGCGGTGAGTCTTCATGCTGCTGCTGAATCTGTGGCCCAGTTCTTGGAGCATCGAACTTCGACGAGGAAAGGCGAGGTTCTAGACATCAATGAGGAGGATTATCGCGCCAATAAACTGTCAGTCAAACTTGCAGGCTACATGGTTACCCCAGATGTGGGAACGCTGATGCAAGCCTCGAAATCACCCTCTATAGCTAACGAGGTCCTGGAAATTGAGGCTATCGCAAGATATGTGAAAGAGGAAGCTGACCCGGCAACAACCTATGTGTTAGGCCCGGGAACAACTGTCGAGAGAGTAGCGCTAGAATTCGGGGTGAAGAAGACCCTTCTGGGAGTCGACATTGTGAAAGGGGACGGCACCATCCTCGGCTTCGACCTTAGCGAGTCAGAAATTTTGAAACTGGTTGACGGCCGCTCAAAGATTGTCGTGTCGCCCATCGGAGGGCAGGGCTTCCTCTTCGGCCGCGGAAACCAGCAAATCAGTCCGCACGTCTTACGCAGGGTGGGGCTACAGAACTTGATCATCGTCTCTGCAGCCACCAAGATTGTGTCTCTACGCCCAAGGCGATTGATAGTTGACACTGGAGACGAGCACTTGGATGAGGAGATTCGTGGATACTGCAGGGTTCTGACGAGCTACCGAGAAGAGATGGTTGTCAAGGTCGAATAGTTCAAGGATGTAAATCGACTCTGAGTCAGCTCTTGACTCTAAGAGGACTTTTTATCAGGTCCGGTTCCACGCCGCTGAGACTTGGCGCTTTCAGCTGCCACGACACTCATCGTCATCGGAGTCTTCATCGGAACATACGTGCTGATCCTCTCCGACAAGTTCCACAAGCCTTCGGCTGCTGTCCTCGGGGCTACGCTGATGGTTGGGACGGGGGTCCTCGCCGAGTCGGAGATTTTCGCGGCGATCAACTGGACCGCGCTCGCGGTGCTCCTAGGCATGTTCATCATAGCCTCGTCCCTCCGCGAGGCAGGCTTCTTCGAATGGATGGGCCTTCGCCTCGCCAAATCAGTTGACTCTCACCCCGTTCGAATGTACGTACTGCTGCCCCTGATGACCGCGGGCATGGCGTCACTCCTAGACATTGTAACGGTGGCACTGTTCATTGTACCGTTAACGATTGAGGTGTTTGAGGGCCTGGAAATCGACCCCGTCCCATTCGTAATATCAGAAGTTCTCGCAGCCAACGTGGGGGGTCTCGCCACGATGGTAGGCGACCCGACCAATGTCATCATTGGTTCATCCTTGAATCTCAGTTTCAACAAGTTCCTTGAGAACACCGCCCCCATCGCTTTGGCCGTCCTGGCGGTTAACTCCAGCCTTCTGTATCTGAAGAGCCATGATTTTCTCCACAAGGAGGCTGTTGCTCGGCGCAGGCAGAAGCGGCCCGCGCTCCTTCGAGATCCCTTGGAAGCGGTGAAGGACAAGGGCCTCCTTCAGGTAAGCCTCGTCTCCTTGAGTTTGGCTGTCGCGTTTCTAATCGTCCATAACTTCCTGGGGGTTTCAGCCGCTCTTGCAACCCTCCTTCCAGCATTCCTAATACTCGTCTACGAATCCTCACGTCACTCTGAAATCCAGCATGTCCTCGCGCGTATAGACTGGGAAATTTTCGCCTTCTTCGGTGGGCTCTTTCTCCTCGTGGCCTCTCTTTCAAAAACTGGAGTGCTCGGTCAAGCCGGGGTCCAGATGTTGCAGGTCTCCAATGGAAACCTTGCTCTTTCCGTCACACTCGTGCTTTGGTTATCCGCCCTCATCTCCCAAGTAGTGGACAATGTTCCGCTAGTGACAGTGTTCGTTCCGGTGATAACGTCCATGTCCAACACCGCAGGCATTCCGCTTGCACCACTGGCTTGGGCGCTCGCTGTAGGCACCGCCATCGGCGGAATGGCGACACCTGTGGGAACGGCCTCGAACCTGGTCGCCCTCAGTATCTTGAACAGGCCGCGAAAGAGACTAACCTTCTCCAAGTTCGCGAAACAGTCGGTTCCCCTAACACTGTTGGACCTCGCCATCGCGAACCTTATTCTGATTCTGAGACTGTAACTTCCGCCGAGTTATAGAGAACAGCACTCTTTTGTAACCACTGCCACGTTCTGGTAGATCTCCAGTTGAACAAGGAGCCCGAAGGGAAAAAGCGTGAACCAAGTAGTCCGACGTGTCAAGAACTTCTTCCAGCCGGGTGAGAAAGAGGCTTTCTCACGCATTGAAGAACTAGCCCGGTTGGGAGAGGAATCACTTGAGCTACTCGTCAAGATCCTGTCGGGGACAAAGAATGGCGTGGCCGATGTCGACAGCTACACGGCGAGAATAAGCGCGCTAGAGAAAGAAGGAGACCTCATCACTCAATCCCTTGAGGAAAGCCTCGGAAGAGGGGCCATCATTGCATCCCTCTCAAACGACTTTGAGAGACTGGTTGACTCTGTTGACAGTATTCTAGATAGAGCGCATTCTCTGTCGCGTCAGTTGCGAAGAGTGACCAGGCGGCCCCTGAGGCAAGCGAAGGAGTTTGATACGGCATTCCGGAAAGAGCAGGTTCGGCTGATCGAGATCGGCCAGTCCCAAGTCAAGGTTCTACGCAGGCTCTTAGTCGCAGCCGGGTCAGACCGTGCAAGAGCAGTGGGCTTGGCCCATGAAATAGAGCGCCTGGAGGAGCAGGGTGATGATGTCAAGGACGGAATGCTGGATGAGATCTACGGGTCCTGGGAGAAATTGGACTTTGCGTCATTCCACAATCATATCCAGACGACCATTGAGGCTGATGATATTCTGGACCTCTGCGAGGATGCTTCCGATCTTGTCATCGCCGTAACGAAGGCCTTGGGTGCCTAGCTGAAAGATGACTGACCTCTTCAGTGCCGCCTCGCTTCTTCTAGCAGGGCTTCTCGGCATCGTCGTCGGAGGAAACAATCTCTCAGCCTGCTCCGGGACAATTATCGGTACGGGGATGGTGAGCAAGAGGTCAGGCATTCTGATCGCGACCGCAGGGTACATCCTAGGACTCTCTCTAGAGGGACCGAAACTCTTCCAGGTCCGTGAAAGATTTCTACCAACGGAGACATCTGCGCAGGTCTTCTCGATACTGCTTGCGACATTGCTTGTTTTCGTCGGGGGGGAATTTGCTAGAGTTCCATTGTCTCTCTCCAAAGCATTGACCGGGGCAATACTAGGGGTCAGCCTCTCCGCGGGATCCCTCCAAGTAAACCGCTACCTAGGCCTGATATTCTTGTTCTGGACAACCGCTCCCATCGTCGCAACAGGCCTCGGAGTTGTTCTGGTCGGACTTGATGACCGGTACAGTCCGCAGAATCTCTGGCTGAAACTGTCCATCCTCAAGGCCGGACTGCTTTTTCTCGGCTTCTTCTCAGCCTACGTCCTCGGTAACAATACGCTGGGATTAATCGTTGGCGTCCCAAGCAGTCAAACCTTTGAGACGGCCGTAGTGGTCGGGCTTGGAGCGGTTCTAGGTGCGTTTACTCTGGGCCAGGGTGTTCTTCGCAGACTTACCGAGGGAATATTCCAGCTTCGCTACCCCAACGCGTTCTTTGCCCAACTGCTCGGGACGAGTTCAGTTGAACTCGCAAGCCAGCTCGGGATACCTGTGTCTATCACGGAGACCGTCTCCTCTGGGATAATCGGGTCGGGTTTTGCGAGGAAGATGCGAGTGATGAATGTGAGAAACGTTTTCCTGATCTTGACCAGCTGGGTCGTCTCGCCCGCTAGCGGCGCAATCGCCGGTTTTCTCCTGTCTCGACTGTTCGGCTAAATTAGCCCAGACTCATCGTCTCGGACCAATCTTTTAGAGTCGCCAAAGCAATCGCGTCCAGCGACAAGCCGCGGGGAACCCTGCTTGGGATGGCGCTTCGGCGGAGTTTTTGACGGTTACAAGGGGATTCCACGCGAGGCAAACCTGCTAATCTACGCCAGCTTCTTCAACTGGGCGGCCGCAGGCCTACTCTTCATCACCCTCCAAGTCTTCCTTGTTCTCGAAGGGCTGAGCTTTGCCCTCTCAGGGCTCATTGTTGGTACGTTCGGGATTACTAGCGCTTTGGCCACGTGGCCCTTTGGCATACTCGCCGACCGCTATGGAAGGAAGCGTTTCGTAATCGGTGGAGGAGTAGTTTCAGCCTTCGCAATCACCCTCTTTGCAGTCGTGGGGACAAATATTTCGCTACTCTTCGCGGCTGCGGCCCTCTCCGGCTTCTCCGAGGCAATGTTCGCCTCATCGTGGACTGCTATGCTTGCTGACAAGGCTACTAACGCTTGGCGTACCAGAGCCTTCACACTTTCTTTTTTCGTCTCTACCATAAGCTCTGCTGCGGGAGGTTTTAGCGCAAGCATCCTTGGACCGATCGATTCTCTGCTTGGCATCAGCCTAGTCCAAGGACACCGTTACCTGTTCGCGGGTGTCGCGGCCGTCAGCCTTTTCGGGCCCGCAATGGTCTCCAAGGTGTCCGATTCGAAGCCCTCTGTGCTTGGCAACCCCCCCTTTCACCTTCTACCCAGAAAATCGCTCCGACCCGTAGTCCAGTACTCGATCGCTGGAGGGCTCATCGCGTTCGGCGCGGGGATGGTAGTCCCGCTTGTTCCGGGATGGGCCTACCTGAGGTTCGGAGTGAAGGATGACGTGACAGGGCCAGTCTTTGGCGGTATCAACAGCCTGGTTATGGGAGTTGCGAATCTCGCAACGCCGAGACTAGCGAAGAGATTCGGCACGGTCAAGACAATTGTTGTGACACAGGCCTCCTCGACTGCCTTCCTGTTTTCGATGCCTTTCACCCCAAACTTCCCAGCTGCCTCTGCCGTTTTCATAGTGCGCAGTTGTTTGATGATGATGTCAAACCCGGCAGAACAGTCGTTGCTGATGGGATTGGTCTCTGAAGACGAGAGGGCTACGGCAGCGGCGATAACCGCTGCATTGTGGCGTTTTCCTAACTCGATTAGCACGGGACTGGGGGCTTACATTATGGGTCTCGGCGGTTTCCTGTACCTCTCATTGCCCTTCTGGATTTGTACAGGACTCTACCTGGCATCTATCAGCTACTTCTGGGTCGCTTTCAAGGAGACGCGATTGCCTGAGGAGAAGGTCCTAGCCCCGATTCCGGCCGCGACTTAGGGGAGTAGGCCGCCGATTCGGGCGAGCTTCAATAGGCTAGGCTTCTTCTGGAAGACGCCTGCGGTGATTTCCAGAGCCTCCTTCAATAGTCTGCGGTTCTTTTGGAGCTTGTTGAGTGCTCTCCTGTTCAGCCTCCGTATCAGCCAGTTTGAGCTCAGCGCGTACCGGGCAGAGTAGTCTGCATGTTGCCCGATTACGTCAGAGAACATACGCTGTCGAGTCTCGTATTCCCGCAGGAAGTTAGCAGAGTTGTCGTGTGATGTTACGGCCTTCTCTATTACCTCGGCTAGGACGAGCGCGTCTTGTAGTGAGAGGTTCAGCCCCTGGCCGGCGTGAGGATGGAAGGAGTGGGCTGAATCACCCAGCAAGGCGACGCCGTTGTCAACCCATCGATCCACGAGAACCCGGCTTGGGGTAAAGAAAGCGAGCTTGGTCCAGGTCTCCATTCCTGCCAAGGCTTCGACTGTCTCCGGCGCGACCCGGTTCACTTCTGCCTTGAGCTTTTCCATCCCTGCAGCCTTAACTTGGTCGAAGCTGCTCTTCCCCACACAATGGAACAAGTACGTGACTGTGGGGCTAGCGGGCATCACTCCAAGCATCTTTCCGGGGTTTTGGTATTGACGGGCGCGGCCCTGAAACCCGGAAACCGGGCCGACTAGCCCAACGATGAAGGAGTCAGGATACTTCCGGGCCTCGGCTTTCGAGCCGATGAGTGTTCTAACTCTGGAATTTGCACCATCAGCTCCTACGACGACAGCCGTGTTTGTTTCTTGAAGCGCGCCATTGGTCTCGAACTTTAACCCAGTTAATTGGCCGTTATTGCGGACTAGGTCTTTGAAGCTCGTTCCCCAAACGAACTGGGCGCCTGACTTCTCCGCCTTGTATCGCAAGACCATGTCTAGATCTGTCGCGTTTACTGTGAGGAGGTAGTTTTGTGGGTGATCGAGAAGCTTGTAGTCTGCTTCAAGCAGTATTTTGCCGTCCCAGGCGCGAACCTCGAAAACCTCGGCCTTGGAACCCGTCTGCAGTGCCTTGTCAAGTAGGCCGAGCTTGTCTAGAACTTCAAGCCCATTGGGCTGAAGCGTAAAGCCTCTGGGAAAACTATCCGCGGATTTCCGGCTGTCGAGCAGCATCGTAGAAATCCCCCTCTCCTGAAGAAAGATTGCGAGGGCCAGGGCCGGCAATCCTGCTCCGACAATGGCAACGTCCGCGGCCTCTCCCAGATTCTCCACCCTTGAAGAGCTCGCGAGTACGGCATCATCTTAAAATCCATGCCTGACCCCCAGCCTCGTTGAGCAGACGATTATTGGGTCGGGTTCACGGTCAAGGCTCGGCGGAAAACGTTGCGGTCTATGACCCCGCCGGTTCGGTTGCTCCGCACGTCTACAACAAGGATCGCAGGTACGCAGTGCTTGTCGTAGACATGTTGAACGATTTCGTCTATGGAAAAATCAAGTGTGACAGGGCTGTGCCAATGATTCCGCGGACGGGGGATCTGGCGGACAAGGCAAGAAGCTCCGGGGTTCCAGTGCTCTACCCGAACGACTCACATACACGGAAGGACTTTGAGATCTACCGCTGGGGAGAACACGCGATGCGCGGGTCCAAGGGCGCGCGTGTAATCACAGAACTTCGCCCCCGCAAGAAGGACTTGCAGATCCCAAAGACAACGTACAGCAGTTTCTTCAATACAAGGCTTGAACGCGAGTTGAAGAGGGCATACGATGGAAAGGGCGCCAACACCTTAGTTCTGTCCGGCTTGCACACGGACTGCTGTGTAAGACACACGACAGCCGATGCGTTTTTCCGAGGATACGAGACGATTATTGCCGAGGATGCCGTTAACTCGTTCACAGAACTACAATACCGAACAGGTCTCCAGTATCTCAAGTTCTGGTACCTGGCTGACATTCTTCCGGCCAAGAAGATTGCGAAACTGTTCTAGAGGCGTTTCGGGTCGAAGCGGCCCGCCCGGGTCATTATCGACATGGACGGTGGGATAGACGACGCGCTAGCGCTAATCTTCGCCCTTAGGTCGCCGGAATTGGATGTCGCTGGAATCACAGCTGTCTCGGGAAACGTCCCTGTTGAACAAGCCGCGATGAACGCGCTGAGAGTCGTCGAACTTCTTGAAAGAAAGGATGTCTGGGTCGCTAGAGGTCTAGCGAATCCGTTGGTGCGAGACCCGGTACGGGCTATGGACTTTCACGGCGCGGATGGACTGGGAGACTCTGAGCTCCCTAGTCCAAGCTTGAGACCCCGTGCTGAGAGCGCGCTGTCCCTCATCAAGCAAGAGTCCCAGGGGGCCGGTCGCCGAAGGCTGAGCATTGTTGCCACCGGACCTCTAACGAACATTGCAGCTGTCTTCACCGAAGAATCTGATATTGTAAGAAGGTTAGACGATGTAGTGATAATGGGCGGAGCTTACGGTCTAACAGAGTACGGCGTTGGGAACGAGACGCCTGCCGCAGAGTTCAACATCTACTCAGACCCGGAAGCCGCCAAAATAGTGTTCGAATCGGGAGTGTCACTGAAATGCGTCGGCCTCGATGTAACGATGACTCCTGGCGCTCAACTATCACCGAGGGAATATGCTACCATCAAGAGGAGTGAGACCGACCATGCCCAATTCGCCGCCAAGATTCTGGCAAAGGCCATGGGAAGAGAGAAACGATTCGCTCTGCATGATCCAATGGCTATTGCCATGAAAGTGAGACCTTCCCTGTTCAAGTTCCAGGACTATCATGTCAATGTGGAGACAAAGGGCGAGTACACGAAGGGTATGACAGTCAGTGATAGAAGAGACCGGCCATCCAAGGAGCTACAGGGTCAGAGGATCGCAGTTTGCAAGGATGCAAAAGCCGCGGCTTTCAAACAGGTTTTTCTTAGACGATTGATGAGTCGCTGAGCTACTGTATCCCTTTATCTTCCAAGCTCACACAATCATTGAGCTTGAAAGGAAGAGTCGTTCCGATTTCGTATCTCATCGTTGTGGCGAGCGCGGCTTACCTATTAATTCCGTCGCTGTTCTCGCCTTACGGTAATTATCCCTACGGCGGAGGAAGTTTAGTCAGTTTCCTGTTCCCTGGCGGGCTCATACTGAACGTCATGGCTGTAGCAGGAATGATTCTGGGCCCCTACTTCGGGCTCGCAGGTCTTATAGCAAAAGACAAGTCAATCTGGGTAGAGGTTAACCGAATGCTTCACACTCATATTTCATTCCCAGTTATCGGAGGACTCGTCCTCTTCTACGGCTCAATCTTTCTCTACGGGTTCCTCTTCTTTCTACTCCCAGTCTACGTACTCTTCGTGTGCCTAGCCACATTGATCACGGTGATGGCCTCTCGAACATCCAAGTCTGCCTCCATCACACCCGCACCTGCGGGGACAAATCTAGTCCAATAGAAACTCTTCTATACTACAACCTCCTCAGCCCGGGCCATGGCAGAGTATGGAAGAGGAGCTAAAGCAGGAGTAGTAGCTGGGCTGGTCTGTGGAGTTATTCTCGCGATAGGCTACTATGCTCTGTTCACACTAGTCCAGGACACGGTTAGACAAGCCATTCAAGACGCGCTCCCTGTGGGCTCAGTGATTACCGTCGACCAAGCGCTAGCCGCAGCTCTAGTACTTCTCGTAGTCGGTACTTTCGTCGGCACAATAGTCGTGGGTGCAATTCTGGGTCTAGTATTCGCAGCAGCGCACAACAAGTACATGCAGAGCAAGAGCCTAGCCATGAGGGGCATAGTGTTCGGTGTGATACTTTGGATAATCGGAATTCTGTCTAACATAGGCAGCTTTTCATACGGAGCTACTTATATCGGCCTCTCAGTTCTCATCGGGCTCATAGCGAGCCTCGTCTACGGATATCTGCTAGGCACTTTCTTTGGCAGGTTCGGGCCGAAACAGCAGGTCCCATCGCCAACCGCAATGTGAGCAACTGCCCAGCGATGCTTCAACCGAAGAAATAGCCGGTTTCCTAGTCAACCTTAGGCTTTTTAAACTCAATATTTCGATATACTTCTCTCAAGAATAATCCATGGGTAAGGAAATCAACCACATAGAACTCAACTCCAAAGACCTAATGGCGACAAAGAAGTTCTACTCAAGACTCTTCGGCTGGCAATTCCAAATGTTCGGCGACAACTACGCAATGTTCAAGACCTCTAAGAAAGGCGTAGGCGGCGGCTTCAACCTAGCCAAGAAGATAACCCCAGGAACCACCACGTTCTACGTGACAGTGCAGAACATACCTGATGCACAGAAGAAGGCCGTGCAGCTCGGCGGAAAAATCGGACAGCGGAAAAAGGCTATCGGCGGCGGAATGGGGTACTGGGGCACCCTCAAGGATCCGCACGGTAACCTAATCGGAATCTGGAGCCAAAAGTAGAACCCAAGGCGACGATAAGGGCTGAACCAGACCCTTATCGCAGGCCAGCCTGACCGCGAACATCTGATTCCGGTTACCAAACCCCTTTTTCCCGAGTTTTAACGGTCTCGACCGTTGGAGAAACGGTCTTGGAGAACCTTGCAGCCAGAAGAGATTATCGTAAACCGATTCTCTTTCTCTTCCTGCTCTCGCCCGCAGTTGGCGAACTCCTCTCAGGGGCCTCGCCGCCTCTTGCATTCTTCAACCCAGTCGGCCTGGTTTTTCTCTCATCGCTCTACGGAGGCGGTGCCTTACTGGTTCGAGACTATGCGAGACGCTGGGGAAAAAGCTGGGGCTCGATACTGCTGCTAGGCGCGGCCTACGGCATTATTGAGGAGGGCATTCTCGTCCGGAGCTTTTTCAACCCCGCTTGGAAGGACCTAGGCGTTCTTGGGACTTATGGTCGCTGGCTTGGTGTGAACTGGGTCTGGGCGGAATGGCTCACGATATACCATGCCATCTTCAGCATAACGATCCCGATCCTCATCGTTGAGCTCTACTATCCAGAGGCGCGAGCCAAGCTGTGGCTTTCGAAAAATCAGAGAAGACTGTTCCAGTCTTTGCTGCTCGCCTCGATAGTTGCCGGTTTTGTAGGTTTTCCATATTTTGCGCCTGAGCTTCTCCTTTGGCTTCCTGCATGTGTTGCCGCGGTTGTCTTTCTGGGCTGGTTTGCAAAACGGGTGCCCAACAATCCATTGTCACAGTCAACGTTGAAGGTGGCTGAGTGGAAGCTTGCTCTACTCGGCACTTCAGCTCCTCTGGGGTTCTTGGTCTTCTTCTACAGCACGATCATTCCCGTCGCCGCGATAACGATGGCGGTCGGCTTTCTAGTCGCTCTTGCTTATCAGAATCTCTTGTGTCGTTGGTCTCTACGGGGATTCAGCGATCTTCAAAGGCTTAGCATTATTGCTGGGGCCCTCGGCTTCTTCATGTTCTTTGACTTTGTTCTGGAGCTGAACGGGGTCTAGGAATGAGTGGGGTAGGGGTTGGCTTCCTGGTACTTGTGATAATGCTGAGAAGGCAAATCGTGACAGCCGTTAGGCTGGATTTCCACTCCGTAGTCCCGTCTTTCCCAACCCTTCAACCAACAGAGACCGCAGCGTGAAAAGGAGTGTCAGAGGCACTGCAGAGACGCTTCCCAAGTTAGAATGACTTGCGTAGATAACTTTGCAACGCGTTCGTCTTGTTAAATATGGTGAATAGGATGACCGCGTACATCAGCCAAACCAAGCCTGCATATATCACCAAGAGGAATTGCCCCGTGAGCAAGGCAACTAGTCCCGCGAGGTACGATTGCCCTAGGGAAACGCCCGTGACAACTCGCCGGACTGTAGAAAGCATTGGCAAGAAAATACAATCTAGCAATTCTCATCATTCTTGTCCTGTTCTGCTGGCCAGCTGCTATTGCGTATTACTTCACTCGACCAAAGATACCAGATGCCACCACGGGCCCTGGAATGATGGGATCGACGGGCCCATCTGGCACTATGGGAACGTCAATGGTGTGTCGCTCCTGTGGAGCGAGCATTCCCGCTGGAGCGACAAAGTGTCCCTCCTGCGGAGCTTCAGTTATTTAGGTAAGGGCCGGGTAGAATACAGGAAGTCGTCCAAGCCGCCAGGATACAGTCCTTCTTTCGTCGCTTCGTCCAAGGCCGTCCTGCATGGTCAGTAACCGCGGATCGTCATGTAGAGTTACGCTAAGCATAATCTATGGACCGTCTGCTACGCGAACCCTATGCAGTCTCAGAAGCCGTCGAGACCCCTGGGCGTAACAATAATTGCAATACTGGCCCTGCTCGCAGGGATCCCTGTGACGATCCTCGGCTTGGGGCTGATAGCGTTGTCAGCTCTATTTGCGGGGTTTCTAGGCCCAACCGGTGGAGTACTCGCCGGGCTTGGAGCCATTTTCGGCGGCATAATTCTTGTGCTCGGCCTCATCTGGGTTGCTACCGGGTTTGGTTTTCTCAACGGGAAGGGATGGGCATGGGCTCTTGGAATGGTCGCGAACATTTTGCTGATAGTTTTCGCTATTACGCTGACTGCATCCGGCAGCTACGGTAGCATTGCAGGCATAATCATTCCGGGTTTGTTGGTCTACTACCTAACTCGGACACGTGTGAAGGCCTTCTTTGGAAAGGCATCCTGGTCACCCACCGCAACCTTCACGCCACCTCCATCTTTCTCGACACCGTCATTCAACACTCCATCACTCGGTACGACAACGAGCACGAGCTTTGGCTCTAAAATCAGTCCAACTGGAACATCAACGCCGGCTCCGACACTTGCCCACTTTTGCACCCACTGCGGGGCAACAATCAGCCCGGGTAGCACTAAATGTGCCGCCTGTGGTGCCAACCTCTAGAATCCTTTTCGACACTTGGTGTGCGGAGAAGAGCCTTCTCAGCTAGGCTCAACGCTGAGACTGTGGGGGAGTGCACCAGCTTGCCCTCGTGCAATAGCTGATACGCTTTCTTGACTGTGATAATTCGAGTGTTCATTCGCTCGTAGGGTTCTAGTCGGGCTTTTCCCTTTCTCAACTCTGTTGCCAAGAACACGTGGGCCCGTTGTGCTGAGATTCCGGGAATCGTGTGTAGCCAGCCTATGTTCGTCCAGTTCCGGGCAGAGTATCCTGTCTCCTCCCGCAACTCTCTCCGAGCGCATGTTTCTGGACCCTCGCCATCGTCCATCAGGCCGGCCGGCAACTCTAGCTCCCAGCCTTGAATGGGGTGGCGGTAGTTCCAGATGAAGACAAAGCGGTTCTTGTCCAAGACCGGGACGATTATTGCAAAGTCGTGAAGACTAAGTCGGAGATGCTTTGTTCTGAATCCGGTCGTGGAGACGATGTCATCCTCGTGAAGCTTTACGTTGCCCACCGCGGCTACCTGCCGGGTCCGGGTCATACGCCATTGCTTGGGCGACCTGCGAAAGAGGGGGCGGGTAGACTTCATGATAGTCTTCAGGGAATGGGAGTATCGTCGACTATGGAGAAATAGTCTTCCGCATAAGGACCCCACTCGAGCCTAAGGGCGCGACTGTTCTGAAATGTTCCCTTCGGAACATGCTAGGTGTCCCGAACCAGCGCCATTCCGCGACCGCGGCCATTTTCTCCGAAACAACGGGATACGCCTCAACGACTCCTCCTCCTTGTTTCTTAATGCTGTCTAGGGCGGCCTTGAGCGCTAGTTTGGCAACCCCCTTGCCCCGGTAGTCCTTGTCAACAAAGAAACACGTTATTCTCCATAGCTTCTCAGCTTCGACTGGAGGGGCGACCTTGCGATAGTTACGCCCCGCGTCAATCCGTGGAAGCTCATCCTTGACCCCGTACTGGCACCATCCTACTGTTTTCTCGCCGTCGTAGACTAGAATCGCGTGAGATCGGCTTGCGCGCACGAGAGCCGCCTTGTCTCTCCTATTCTTCGCCTTCCTCTCCACATTCGAGAGGTTCCTTCCGACAGGTCTGGGGCGCTGGTAGTACATGCACCAACAATATCCTTGCTGGGCGGCTAGATCCTCGAAGTCTGCTAGCGTCCGAGGGCTCAGTTCCTTTATCGTGTAGGCCATGATTCAGATCCTGGGCGGACGCTCCTTAGGCTTCCTGGCTATAGGATGGGCGGTTCTTTGTAGTCTCCGAAGACCTTGCGGCCCACGTCCATTATCTCGCCCAGTGTGGCATATGCCTTGACCGCTCTTATCATTGGGTACATGGCGTTCGCCTTCGGGTCCTCGAAGATCTTCCGGAGCTCCTCTAGAGACCTCTGAACCTTCCCGTTATCCCTGGTCTGGCGGACTCTGTTGATCCTGTCGACCTGCAGGCGTTGTGCTTCATGATTGATCTTCAACGTATCAATTGGCATCTTCTCCTCAACGTGATACTTGTTGACTCCAACCACGACGCGTTCTCCTTTTTCCATCTCTTGCTGGTAACGATAGGCTGTCTCGGCTATTTCGCGCTGAATGAACCCGGTCTTGATCGCCTCCAGCAGGCCTCCCGCCTGTTCTATCTTGTCGAAATACTCGAACGCTCTCTGTTCCATCTCATCCGTTAGCCATTCTAGATAGTAGGACCCTGCTAGCGGGTCGATCACGTCTGTGACGCCTGTCTCCTCGGCTATTACCTGCTGCGTCCTCAAGGCTACCGTCGCAGCCTTCTCTGAGGGCAAAGCCCAGGCTTCATCATAGGAATTCGTGTGCAGAGACTGAGTCCCGCCTAGGACGGTGGCGAGGGCCTCAATAGTTGTCCGGACTATGTTGTTCAGGGGCTGTTGCCAGGTTAGCGACGCGCCAGAGTTCTGAGCATGTGTCCGTAGGAGTAGCGAGCGCGGGTCTTTCGCCTTGTACTTCTCCTTCAGGACCCGGGCCCATATTCGCCTCGCTGCTCGAAACTTAGCGACCTCTTCGAAGAAATCCATTCCGCAGTTCCAGAAGAAGCTGAGACGGGGAGCGAAGTTATCAACGTTCAACCCAGCTTCAATACCCAGATCAACATACGCAAAACCGTCCGCTAAAGTGAATGCCAGCTCTTGGACCGCGCTCGAGCCTGCCTCACGGATGTGGTAGCCGCTTATGCTGATGTAGTTCCACTGGGGCATCTCCTTGGTGCAGTAGACCATCATGTCCCGGATGATTCGCAAGTGTGCTTCAGGTGGAAACGCCCATTCTTTCTGGGCGATGTACTCTTTGAGAATGTCCGCTTGCACCGTTCCCCTGAGGTCTTTCGCCTTGACGCCCTGCCGCTCAGCCACGCCCACGTACATCGCGGTTAACACGGAGGCTGGCGCGTTGATGGTCATGCTCGTGCTGACTTTGTCGAGCGGAATTCCTTCGAGAATAATCTCCATATCTTTCAACGAGCCGACTGAGACGCCACAACGTCCGACCTCGCCCTCTGCACGAGGATGGTCGGGGTCATAACCGTACAGTGTCGGCATGTCGAAGGCTATGCTGAGACCTGTCTCGCCGTGTTCGAGCAGATAATGGAGTCTCTTGTTGGTGTCTTCAGGTGTACCAAAGCCTGAGAACATGCGCATTGTCCAAAGCCTTCCCCTGTACATCGTAGGGTAGACACCCCGGACATACGGGTATTCGCCAGGAAAACCCTCGTCGCTGGAGTAGTCAAAGTAGGATATGTCCTCGGGAGTGTATGTCCGTCGGAGGGGAATTTCTGACGGGTTACGATATTCTTTCCTCGTCTCGGGGCTTGTGCGCAACCACTCTCCGAGCGTTTTCTCTGCCCACCTCTTGTTCCCTCTCTTCAGCCTCGTCAAGTGTGCCTGGTTGAAAGTTGAGGCTGGTGCTCGTCGGTGCGTCTCTATTTCTCCAAGAGCTTTCCTCCAATAGCTTGCTGCCAAAACAGTCTCACGAAACAGCAGAGTAAGACGGGATTTTCCTATTTCTCCATTTTCCCCACCAGTAGGGACCCTTCAACGTTGAAATATCCTACAGGGAAGTGAAGAACGGGTATCACATTGGTCGGATTATCGACACTAGTTTCGAGAGGGGACCATCGCGCCCTTGCCAAGGCCATTACGGTTGTTGAGGGTGGGGGGGAGGCGTGTCGTCGGCTCATCCATGAGATTTACCCCCGCACTGGTAGGGCCTTCACGGTAGGGGTGACGGGTCCCACCGGGACGGGCAAGAGTACTCTCGTCGACAAGATGATTGAAGAGTACCGCAAGAGAGCCCAGAGAGTCGGGGTCCTAGCCATCGACCCATCAAGCGCCTTCACCGGAGGCGCACTGCTCGGTGACAGGATTCGCATGATGGACCACAGCCTGGAAAAGGGCGTGTTCATCCGTAGCATGGCCTCAAGGGGAGACATTGGAGGACTCGCCCGTGCTGCTAGGAACACGGTCAGAGTTCTCGACGCAGCCGGGATGGATATCATAATCATAGAAACCGTGGGAGCTGGGCAGGCCGAGGTGGAGGTGGCGTCGGCCGTGGATGCGGTCGTCGTCGTGCTTATGCCTCAGCTCGGCGATGAGGTTCAAGCGTTCAAGGCAGGGTTCGGCGAGATCGGTGATGTCTTCGTGGTGAACAAGGCGGACCTCGTCAACCCCTCAAAGACCATGTACAACATTGCCAGCGGCTTGAAGGAGAAGGACGGCTGGAGGCCGCCGGTGTTGAAGACCGTTGCTTTGAAAGGAACTGGAGTACCGGCGGTAGTCGACTCACTTGAGAAGTTTCGCAAACACCTCGACGACAAGGACCTGCGAGAGAAACGTGCGCAGGGAAGAATTGAACAAGAGCTGATTGAAGCAGCGTTTTCGGATTTTCACCGTGAAACAGTGGACCGGTTGAAGACCCGGAAGGAATGGACTGGAATCGTCAACCAGGTCGTCAAGCGCCAATTGGACCCTGAAACCGCGGCGTCAAAACTGGTAAAGACCATCAGCAAGCTAGGAGACTAGAAATCTACGCCTGAACCCGTAACAACCGATTCCGGAATACCCTCCAAGCGAGTCTACACTCAAAAGGATGTCCCGCCCCGGTGGGCCAAGTCGATCGGGTTACCTGGACAGTACCCTTACGCGCGGGGAATCTACGAGGAGATGTATAGACAAAAACTGTGGACGATGCGTCAGTACACGGGTTTCGGGTCAGGACGGGAAACCAACAAGCGCTTCAAGTATCTAATCTCACATGGAGAGACTGGCCTCAGCACCGCCTTCGACCTGCCGACTCAGCTTGGCCTTGACTCAGACCATCCACGCGCGGCCGGAGAAGTTGGTAGGGTAGGCGTTGCGATAAGCAGCCTTGACGACATGAGACAGCTCTTCGACAGCATCCATCTCGACAAAGTTAGCACCAGCATGACAATTAACGCGACGGCCCCTATCCTCCTGTCACTTTATGTCGCTGTGGCTCAGGAACAAGGCGTCTCACAGAGAGTTCTCCGAGGAACTACTCAGAATGATATTCTGAAGGAGTACATTGCCCGGAACACATACATCTATCCCCCCGAGGCTTCACTGAGATTAGCAGTGGACCTGATAGAATACTGCGCCGAAAAAATGCCCATGTGGCATCCAATCAGCATAAGCGGCTACCATATCAGAGAGTCCGGTGCAAACGCTATACAGGAGCTAGCGTTCAGCTTCGCAAACGCTCTCGAGTATGTAAGAGCGGCCTTGGAAAGGGGGCTAAGGATCGACCACTTTGCCCCTCACCTTTCATTCTTCTACGCCTGCCGGAACGACTTTCTCGAGGAGATTGCCAAGCTCAGAGCAGCCCGGAAAATATGGGCACGGTTGATGAAAGAGCGGTTCAATGCTCGAAATCCGGAATCTTGCAAACTCCGCTTTCACACTCAAACTAGCGGCGAAACACTGACCGCCCAGCAGCCTGACAATAATGTCACAAGGGTGGCGATTCAGGCCTTAGCCGCTATCCTGGGCGGGACCCAGTCTTTACACACGAACTCCAAGGATGAGGCGATCTCCCTGCCGACAGAGGATTCGGTGAGAGTTGCACTGCGAACCCAGCAAATCATCGCTTACGAGTCAGGAGTGACTCGGACCGCTGACCCCCTGGCCGGTAGCTACTATGTTGAGAACCTGACACGGAGCCTTGAGCGGAATGTACTGGAGCTTCTTGAGAGAGTAGAGAGCCTAGGTGGAGCACGGAAGGCAATAGAGTCAGGCTTCGTCCACCGGGAGATTCAGGAGAGCGCCTACAGGTTTCAAAAGTCAGTCGATGAGGGACGAACAATCATCGTGGGCGTAAACAGGTTCATTGATGGAGCGGGTCCTGAGCCTAGAATCCAACGCCTCGACCCCAAGATCGAGAAAACTCAAATCCGCCAGCTTAGAAATTTCAAAGCATCAAGAAACAGAACCCGAGTGAACAACGCGCTCGGATCCTTGACAAGGTCTGCCAGAGCAGAAAAAAACTTCGTACCAAGTATCTTGAGAGCAGTTCAGGTAGGCTGCACAGTAGGCGAAGTCAGTTACGCTCTGAGGGAGGCCTACGGCGAGTACAGGGTAAGAATCGAAGTGTGACTAGTAATGGGAGAGCGACACACTTCGCGTTACGCTTCTAACACGTGAACCTGCGAGTATTTGGAGCGGTAGGGAAGTGAAAGATTTGATAGCTGGGATAGTGGCCGTTTTAGCTATGACTCCGCCGTTCTAGAGTCTCTCTCCCATTTCCTGGGCAAGATCCTGTAGTAGCTCGCGCTGCCTCCGTGAAAGGTCCTGGGGAATGTCCACGTCAACGCGAACAAGCTCGTCTCCCTTGCCCCATCCGTCAAGGTTCGGAAAGCCCTTCCCTTCAAGCCTAAAGACAGTACCGGACCTCGTTCCTGGAGGGATTTTCAACCTGGCCTTTCCGTCGATGCAAGGAACTTCTAGTTCCCCCCCTAGGGCAGCTTTCGGAAAGCTGATCCTCGTCTCATAAACCACATCGTTCCCTTGTCTCTTGAACTCGCGGTGGGGCTTCATGTGAATTCGAACATACAGATCTCCTGCCCGGCCAGCTGCAACCGCGTCTCCTTCACCTTTGAGCCGTAGACCCTGGCCTTCATCAGCCCCTGCGGGAACCTTGACCTGCAACTTCCGGCGGACCCTTTCCAGCCCAGAGCCTCTGCAGGTTTTGCACGGTTTCTCGATTATGGTTCCTTCTCCCCGGCATTTTGGACAAGTGGTTATTTGTACAAACTGGGCAAAACCCGCTCTCCGTACGTGCTGAACCTGGCCGCGACCATTGCACTCTGCGCACCTCTTCCGACTGCTGCCTGGCTGCGCACCGGTCCCGTTGCACGTAGCGCACTCGGACAGCCGAGGAATATCTATCTCCCGGGCCGCCCCGTGCGCCGCCTCTTCAAAGGTAATTTCCAAATCGTAGGCCAAGTCATCCCCTCGCGTGGGCTGTCGTGGTCCAAAGCCCTCGAAACCCCCAATGCCCCCAATGCCTCCAAAGAACCGTTCAAAGATACCGCCAAGCCCACCAAAGCCTAAGTCCCGGAATATGGAGTCGAAGTCTGCCCCGCGGAAAATGTCCTCGGTGTTATAGCGCTGATAGACCCCTTCTCTGCCGAACTGGTCAAACTGCGTCTTCTTCTCATCATCCGAGAGTACGGCGTAGGCTTCGGAGATTTCCTTGAACTTCTCAGTAGCCTCTGGAGCCTTATTCCTGTCAGGATGATACCGTAAGGCCAGCTTACGATAAGCGGATTTTATCTCGTCCTTAGACGCGCCTCGGGGAACGCCGAGAATGTCGTAGTAGTCGCGCTTCTCCATCTACAGGTCATTCAGCTCGTTCTCTTACTTAGACCCTTCACTCTTCACTTCTTTGAAATCAGCATCCACGACATTATCGTCTTCAGAAGATGATCCAGTCTTCTGCCCAGAGGCTCCTTGTGTCCCGCCCTGAGGAGCCTGCTGAGCCGCGACGTTCTGGTAGATTTCCGCTCCGACCTTCTGAAGAGTCTTAGACAGTTCGTCGCTGGCGGCTTTGATCTTGTCAGGTTCTTTCGAAGACAGTGCGGCTCTGAGAGCCCCCGCGGCTTTGTCGATAGCTTGGACCTGTTCTTGGCCGATTTTGCCTCTTAACTCGTCCTTGGTTTTCTCAGCCGTGTAAAGCATACTTTCAGCGTTATTATGAAGCTCGACCTCTTCCCGCTTCTTCTTGTCTAGCTCCGCGAACTGTTCCGCCTCATGGACCATCTTCTCCTTCTGGTCCTTGGACAGCTTCGTCGACGCGGTAATCGTGATCTTGTTCTCCTTGCCGGTCCCAAGGTCCTTCGCAGTCACGTTCAAAATTCCATTTGCATCTATGTCGAAGGTGACATCGATTTGCGGAACGCCTCTCGGTGCCGGTGGTATTCCCGTCAGGTTGAACTTTCCAAGTGAAAGGTTGTCCTCTGCCATCGCACGCTCTCCCTGGAGCACATTGATTGTTACGGTGGACTGGAAGTCTGCCGCTGTCGAGAAGACCTGGCTGCGCTTTGTGGGAATGGTTGTGTTTCTCTCCATGATCTTCGTGGAGACTCCTCCCAGGGTTTCAACGCCGAGGGAGAGGGGGGTGACGTCGAGAAGGAGTATGTCTTTGACTTCCCCTGCAAGAACCGCGCCCTGGATCGCCGCGCCTACGGCGACACATTCCATGGGGTCGACGCCCCGTTCCGCATGTTTCCCAACGATGTCCTCAACAGACTTGCGAACCAAGGGCATTCGAGTCTGGCCTCCGATGAGAATGATGCGGTCAACATCCTTTGTCGTGAGCTTTGCGTCTGCCAGGGTTCTCTGGATGGGGGCCTCGACCTTCTTGACGATCAGCCCAGCCAAGTCTTCGAGTTTCGCTCTTGTAAGGGTCGTGTGAAGGTGCTTCGGTCCTGAGGAATCCTGTGTCAGGAATGGAAGGTCGACGTCTGTTGTTACGAGGTTTGAAAGCTCAATCTTCGCCTTCTCCGCAGCTTCCTTTAGACGGGTCATCGCGGCTCTGTCGTTGCGGAGGCTGATGCCCGTCTGCCGTTGAAAGTCGGCCAGCAAATATTCGACAACAGCGTTGTCGATATCTGTGCCACCTGTCTGTGTGTCTCCACTGGTGGCCAGAACCTGGAAGACTCCGCCCCCGAACTCCATTAGGGTAACATCATGCGTTCCTCCGCCGAAACTGAAGACCATGATCTTCATCTCCTTGTCTGTCTTGTCCAGTCCATAGGCTAGACAAGCCGCAGTTGGCTCATTGATGATACGAGCAACTTCTAAGCCCGCAATTTCCCCCGCGTCCTTTGTGGCCTGTCGCTGGTTATCGTTGAAGTGTGCAGGAACAGTGATGACGGCTTTCTTAACGGGCCTTCCCAGAAAAGTCTCAGCGTCTCTCTTGATCTTTTGAAGAATGAAAGAAGAGACCTGCTGAGGAGTATACTCTTTGCCCTGAAGAACGACTTTCTCTGATGTCCCCATCTTCCGCTTCACCTCAAAAATGGTTCCTTCAGGGTTCGTCGCGGCCTGCCTCTTTGCAGGCTCACCTACTAACAGCTGGCCCTCCTTGGTCATGGCCACAACGGAGGGGAACATCTTCCCGGCGGCGGTCTGTCCCTCAGCGCTGGGTACGACCGTGGGGCGTCCTGCTTCCATCACGGCAGCTGCCGAATTCGTGGTTCCTAGGTCTATTCCAATTATCTTCTCGGTCTCTGTCTTACTCACTCGCTCTCACCCTCATTAGCTCGGCTTTCCCCTGTAGCGTGTTTCTCTGCCACTTTAACTATACTCGGGCGTAGAACCTTCCCGTTCAGCAGGTAACCTATCCTAATTTCCTCAATAACGGTGCCTTCCTCTTGGTCCGACTCGATAGCGAGAGCCGCCTCATGCAGGTCGGGTGTGAACTTAGACCCTACGCTTTCGATCTTCTTCACGCCTTCTTTCGACAGTAGACCCTGCAACCGTTTGTGTACCATATCGACTCCCTCGATTAGCACAGAGTCCTGCTCAGCCTCCTTCGATCTCTGAAGAGCCAGCTCCAGTTCGTCATTCACGACAAGAAGCTCGGATAGCAAGCGTTCGTTTCCAAATCTTCTTGAGTCTCCGACCTCCTTTTCCACCCTCTTTCGATAGTTCTCGAAGTCAGCCTGAAGATACTGAAGCCGTCTGAGATAATCGTCCGCCTTTGCTTTCTCAGCATTCAGTCCACTCTCCAGCTCCGCTAGCCTGGGGTCAGGTTTCTCGTCTCTCTTGGCGTCATGCTTCGGACTCTTCGCTGGCTTTACCTCTGGCCTAGGGGCCAGGTCTGGCTTGCTTTCCTCCGGCACGATCATCCCTTGACTCTACCTGTGCAGGCTGACGTATCCTATTCCTAGGAGCGGAGGAGTGTGGGAAAATTAAACCTTAGGACACGCCCGCCTTCAAAACCGGGTTTCCCTCACGACTGAGACATACGGCCTCCTATTCTCTGGGACGAAAGGTTGTTATCTTTCCCTACAGCGAGAATCGTCAGTAACGATTTCTTATTAGGCTCCAGCACCCGGTTAGCAGACTGGTCTTTGGAGGAGAATCGGCCCTGAGTTTCTTAAAGCGTCTATTGCCGTTGAAAGCCAAGGTGTGGATTAGCCTCGACAAGCCCTCGTTTGCCCAAGGCGAACCAGTAGTCGGCAAGGTGAACGTTGAGGCTCATGAGTATATCCAGTCTCTTGGTGTACGCGTCGAGGCCCGGGCGACTGAGAACTATCAAGAAACTGAATGGGTTATAGTCAACAACCAGAGGATTCAGCAAAACGTCCGCAAACAGAACAGCCTCTTCTCAAGAGACGAGAACGTCGCGGGACCCTCCGATTTCGGCCAGGGACCCACCAGAAGCTTCCCCTTCTCCGTCGGAATTCCCACTTTCAGGCCAACTCGCCCGGGCGGAAACGTCGAGTACGCAGTCAAGGGCGTACTTTCCGTAAAGGGACGCCCCGACGCCACAAGCACAACTCAGATCGCATTCGGCCCCCCGGCGGCCTACCCCGTCATGAGTCCTCCCATGCAACCAGTTGGGTACGGCCCGCAGCCTATGTATGGACCACCCGGATATCCCCCTCAAACATATGGGCCCCAAGGTTACGGTCCTACACCTGGATACGGTCAGCCTGGAATGGCTCCGGGCTATGGACCCCAGTATCCACAGTATGCACCCCAACAGCCAGCGCAGCAGACCGCCAAGGCCCGTTGCAAGTTCTGCCAGACCATGATCGACCAGGGCGCGAGTGTCTGCCCCAATTGTGGCGGACACCAGTAGTATAGACTGGGCGAGCGTCTACTTTCGCGCCGCTCTCTCTACTAAGAAAGAGAGACCATCGCTACCCCGACTATTATCAAGGCTGCACCAGTCCCGGAGAGTAGACTGAAAGAATCACGAAAGATCATGACTGAAAGAACTACGCTCACGACAACTTCGATTGGCAGAATTATCGATGATACTGTAGCACTAATCGTCTCCAGACCCTTTGTAAAGAAATAGTAAGACCCGACAGTTGAGAAGACGGCTAGAAACAGAACGTAGAACCAGGCATCCGGGCCAAGACTGATCGGCCGGCCCAAGTCAAGAGTCGTGAATGGTAGCAGTAGAGTCGCCGTTGTGATCAGAAGTCCCCCAGTTACAGCTGGACTGCCGCGGACCTCCACCAGGTCCTTGGAGAACACGAAGATGAGGGCGATGGTTACCGCGGTTCCGAGAATCAAGAAGTCACCGGTCACTTGGCCTCCTCCAAGCTCAAGCCCTCTCCCTGCCACGACGAGGGAGGTTCCGGCGAACCCGAGTAGGACTCCTAGGCTCCTCCTCCAGACCAGTTTCTCCTTCCCTCTAAGCCGAGCTATGACTGGAATCATCAATGCCGCGGAGCCTATGATCAATGCCGCGTCAGAAGACGTGGTCAGAAATTGGCCTTCGAACTGCATAGCATAGCCAACAGTGTTCAGAACTCCAATGGCCCACAAGAGCTTCGAACGGTAGAGCTCTCTCTTCACCCACCCCCTCCGGCCCAGAACGAAGACAACGACCGCGGACGCCACAAGGAACCTTAGAGTGGCGAAGAAAAACGGTGGAATCACTCCCAAACCGAGCTTGATGACTGGCACGCTGGTGCCGAAGAGAACGCCGGACACTATTGTCGATGCCAGTCCTGTTCTTTGTGTCATTGACAGCCTAGCCTGATTTTCCTTCCACGTTTGGTCGAAGCATGCACTGTGAAATCGTTTTCAGCTAGGCTTATCTCTTAGTTCGGTTCCTATTCCCGCAGCTATGGAAGAAACCTCCCTCATCTCCAGGGACACTGTTGCGTGCGCATGGTGCAAGGAAGAGAAGCCTGCTTCTGAGACTACGTGGTTCATGCCTGAGCCAGGCGAAAACTCGGTTCGTCTGTGCAGCTTCTGCTACGAAGAGGCCGCAAAGCAGGTCCGCCTTCACCGGCTAGTCCGGACAAAAGGGGACTATCCGGTAGAAGCCGCCTCCTAACAGAACATAATACCCACCCCTACCTACTGCTATCGCTAGGCTACTGGCAGTCATTGTCCTTGAAGAACCAAGTCGTTGTCCTAGGCTGCGGGGTCGGAGGACTCACATTCGCTAGCACTTTGGCAAAACAGGCCAAAGGTTCAGCCTCCGTCACTGTAATCGAACGCAAATCCCGGTTTCAGTTTCCACCCTCTTACACATGGGTCGTGATGGGATGGCGGGAGCCAAAACAGGTCCAACGGGACCTAACGCCCCTTGCCAGGAAAAAAGTCAAGATCATCAACGAGGCCGTCATCAAGATCGACCTATCCGCCAAGCGCGTAGCTACGAGCTCCTCACAAATAGCCTATGACTATCTCGTAGTCGCTCTCGGTGCTGAGCATGTTCCGGGGGAAATCCCTGGTTTCGAGGACTACGCTCACCAGTTCTATGATTTGGTTTCGGCGCTAAAGTTCAGAGAAGCCCTCAATGGCTTTGCCGGGAACACCGTGTCCGTTGGAGTATCACGCACGCCCTTCAAATGCCCAGCCGCTCCCTACGAAATGTCCCTCCTTCTGGACGATAACTTCCGCAAACAGGGAAAGAAAGTCGAAGTTCACATGTTCACCCCGGAAGCCCAAGCCCTCCCGGCAACTGGTCCAGTAATCGGAAAACAGGTCGAACGAATGCTAGCCACTCGCGGAATAAAATATCATCCAAAGAAGAAACTGGTCAAGGTTGCCCGAGATAGCATAGTTTTCGAGGACGGAGAAGAAATCAACCACGACCTCCTTGTCGCTGTTCCGCCGCACCGATGTCCTAGTGTAGTTGTCGATGCGGGACTGACGGACTCGTCAGGCTGGGTACCAGTCAATCCTAACACACTTGCCACGAAAGTAGAAGATGTGTACGCGATAGGCGATGTTTCGGCCATCGAGACCCCACATGGACACATGCCGTTTCTGCCCAAGGCCGGAGTCTTCGCTCAAGGTCAAGCGGAGATTCTCGCGAACAACATAGCACATTCGATCACCGGGAAAGGCGAACGGAAGGCTTGGGATGGATCCGGGACATGTTTCCTAGAGGTGAGTAAGAGCGAGAGTGCCTTCCTCAGAGGCACGTTTCTATCCAAACCACCGAGGCTTGAGTTCCACCCTCCCCGGAGAAAATGGCACTTTGACAAGATCGCCCTTGAAAAGTTCTGGATGACATACCGGCTCTAGAAACCTGCGGGGAAAAATCGCCCAGAACAAGCCGCTTTCGCCGTTTTGAACCCGCGACTTCCAAACGCAACTAATTCACGAGAAAACTACGCCCTAAACGCCGAGTCGGAAAACCCTGGACTCGCCAGATTCACGCCCTGTCAGCCCAAACCCGCCCATTCTCCCCGCGAGACAGAAACCTACCTCAGAAAAAATTCGTCATCGTGTGGTCTTCTCGAGAGACAGATTCCCTCTCTCCCGGAATGCGGAATCGGGAAAAATTGTAAGAAATCTCAAACATCCCTTCCGGGCCCGGGTCCGTGCCTCCCACCCTCCATACCCCGAACGGGGCACAACCGTTCAATCAGTTTCAGACGGGTGACGGACTCAGCACCTACGTGACAGCCACGTATAGGAAGTGAACTTTGACAGAGACCTCTTCACGTGTATACCTAGGCGGTGGCTGCAGCCGTCTGTAACTGCTCCCAGGGAAACGTCTTGTGTCGCTTGTAGTACTCCACTAGACCCCCTTCTCGCATCAGGTTTCGCAGGAACCCCGGCACCTTCAAGGCCTGGAACACTCTCCCGTCCCGAAGCCTCTTCACCGACCAGTTCTCAACGTTGACCTCCAACTCCTCGAACTGCTTCACCTCCTTACTAATCCCTGGAACCTCCAAGGCCGGCAGACCGATCGCGAAACTGTTTCGGTAGAAGATGCGCGCGAAACTCTCCACGACAACCGCAGCAACGCCCGCGTACTTGATAGCAACGGGTGCTTGCTCCCTGCTTGAACCTCCGCCAAAGTTACGGCCCGCGACAAACAGGTCTCCTTGCTTGACCTTCTTGTAAAACTCCGGGTCGAAACCGTACATCGCATACTTTGCCATCTCCACCGGATCGTTGGTTCGAGCCTTGAACCGGAACGGAATGATAATGTCAGTATTCACATTATCAGGCCAGACCCACGCCCTCCCCTGGAGAGTCGCTGGAATTGTCATAGGTACTTCCTCGGGTCCGCAATCTTGCCCTCAATAGCCGAGGCCGCGCAGGTCGCTGGTGAAGCTAGGTAGATTTTCGCGCTCGTCGCGCCCATGCGCCCAGTATAGTTTCTCGGCGAAGAAGAGATGCAAACCTCGTTCTCGCCCAGCGCTCCCAGATGGGTCCCAACACACGCCCCACAGGTGGCATTGGTGAAAACTGCTCCTGATTGGAGGAACGTCTCCGCCAAACCGTTGCTGATCGCGTACTCGAAAACCTGCCTACTCGCAGGCGTGACAATGCATCGTGAACCGGTCTTGACCCTGTGACCTTTCAATATCTTAGCCGCGACAACCAGGTCCTCGACACGGCCGTTGGTCGATGAGCCGATGAAGGACTGGTCGATCGGTGTGCCCTCAAGCTCATCCACGCTCTTCACCTTGTCCACGTTCCCCGGCTCGGCCACTTCGGGCTCCAGCTTTCCCAGCTCGACATCATGTGTGTCCTTGTACGTGGCCTTCAATCCCGCATGAACTTCCTGGATTGACTCGCGTCCCACCGAACGAAAATACTCCTGAGTCAGAGCATCTACCTCGAAAATAGACAGTTTGCAGCCGCACTCCATCGAGTTATTGCTAACGCAGGCCCGGGATGCTATGGAGAGGGTCCTCACGGCCGGACCCTTCCACTCCAAGGACATGTAGTTTCCACCATCCTCGCCAACCATGCCAATGAAATGGGAGATGAGGTCTCTAGCATACACTCCTTTCTTGAACTCGCCCGTAATGTTAACCCTGATAGTTTCGGGAACCCTAACCCAGAGCTTTCCCGTCGCCCACAACCCGGCCATCTCCGAGCTTCCGACTCCCGTGGCAAACGCTCCCACCGCTCCTCCCTGGCAAGTGTGCGAGTCAGCACCGAAAAGAACCATACCTGGAACAACATGGTTCTCGAGCAAGTGCTGATGTGATATGCTGCCCTCGACAAGTCGGACTCCGTGCTTCTTGGCGAAGGCGCGCATCAAAATGTGAAGCTTCGCAACCTTCTCATCAGCAGCAGGATAGGTATGGTCGATTACAAGATGAATTCTTGATGGGTCCCAAACCTTCCCAACACCCATCTCCTCGAAGACCTTAATCGCCAACGGACCAGTACTATCCTGGGCCATAGCCATGTCCACAGGAAGAACCGTAATCTCCCCCGGACTCAGGGGCCTGTTGTTGCTCTGGGCCCGCATGCCGATGACCTTCTCGGCAAAAGTGAGAGATTCATCGCTCAGAATTGTTTTGGACATTGGTTCGTCGAGAACGGAAAAATCTGTCTCTATTAAACCTGAATGAATAACCGGACTCGAAAGTAACCAACAAAAAGAGGGAAACGGATGGCTAAGGCGTTTCGAGAAGGCCGAGTCTCTCGAGAACCAAGAGAGCTTGGAGTGTTATCCACTTGCTAGGTTTGCCGGCTTCCTCTAGCTGAATCGACCGATCCGTGCCCCAGCCTTCAGTTATCAGCTCCCTCTCCTCCGGCCGTGAGACTGTCTCCCAGTTGTGCATGGGATGAGCATGCCGCCAGCCTCGGTACACGCCCTCCAACGGCCATCGGCCATCAGCCAGCCTTTTGGCTAACAGAACCCTGACAGCATCGTCCATTCTAGAGTCGTTTTTCACGCCGTTCTCTGTCAGAATTCTCAGGCCATGGAGGAAGTCGTAACAGTAGTGCATCGGATAGTGTGTCTTCAGGAAATCGAGCAGAACGACTGAGTCATTCGTGTCAGACATGTACACTCGATGTTTCAAGAGAAATTCCAAACCCTTTCTGGCCGATTGCTTCCACGTCTCCTGAGGATCGGCGGCAATCATCTCGCTTAGAGCCCAGAGGGGCTGGACAGTTGCCATGAACGAACCATGCTTTCCTTGAGGAGAGCAGTTCCAGCCACCGTCTGGGAGCTGCATAGTCACGAGCCAGTCCATGGCCTTTCGGACCCTCGCGTCATTTGCATAGTCCAGTTTTCCAAGAGTGCGAACCATATTGCCCGTCAAACAGATGTGTGGTTGAAGCGGCCAGTCCTTGATTTCCACCGGCGGTTTTCTCGGTCTAAGAGAAAACCCTCCCTCGTCGACGTTGTGAAGCAACATCAAATGCTCAGCGCAGTTTCTGATTCGCGGGTCCTTCCCTGAGACTCCAAGGTCTGCGAGGACCACGAGCTGCCAGCTACAGGCTGAGAACTTTGGAACTATGCAAGAAAACGGGTTGTCCCAGTACGTGTTTTCCTTTTGTTCAGCAAGGATTCGCGCCGCCCATCCGTGCTTTCCAATGCCGGCCCTAGTCTTCTCCACCTGAGCATCGCTTTGATCCCTGTCGAGAAGCTGGGTAAGGGCGTGGTATCTCACCGAGGGCTCATTTTCCTCCAACAGCCAGTCCAAAACACTCCCTGAGACTCCGTTCTTCGAAAGGTGAACCTGTTCTAGCACGAATACTTCACACTAGGAGCAACATATCGGTGAAATAAAAAGGTGGAAAGCGGACCGCGGCTTCTATGGCGCACCTCGTCTCGTTTCACGTACGTGTGACTAAGAATCACGAGAAACCCTCGTAGTGCTTATTAGCGAAATAGGCAAGAGCGCCTTTTGATTGGCCTATGGCCAAGAAACCCCTCAAGCCTTCCAAGAAGATTCGCATTTTAGTAGCGAAGCCTGGGCTTGACGGCCACGACCGAGGGGCGCTAGTCCTGTGCAGGGCTTTCCGAGACGCTGGGATGGAAGTCATCTACACCGGCTTCCTAGCCACCCCGGAACAAGTAGCCCAGATGGCAATCGACGAAGACGTGGACGTCGTGGCGATGAGCCTCCTCAACGGAGCCCACATGACAGCCTTCCCAAAAGTCGCCAAACTAATTCGGGAGAAAGGCGGTAGCGACATTCTTCTAGTGGGGGGAGGAATAATTCCTGACGAAGACAAACCTCTCCTGGAGAAACATGGCATCACCGGCAATTTCGGCCCAGGCACCTCTCTCAAGACAATAATTGACCACGTAGAACGAGTGGTCAGGGAACGAAACGCGAAGAGATCTCGGTAAACTTCTGAACGTGGGTGGCCTAAGAATTGGGGTTTTGTCGTTAACGGTTTGTCCTGATTCAAGAGACGAGTTGTCTTTGTACACGTGAGCCCTCATCGAGATGATGCGTTTCCCGATGGGCTGGACATGTTCTTGGGAGCGCGCGGACACCAAGTTCACCGCGGCCAAGTAGAGACCGAGCACTAATCTCTCGCAGGCAGAGGTCCTACGATGATTTCAGTATCGGAAAGCTTCGTGACGGCCCCTCTCCCGAGTCCAAGCCTTGCAGGTAGGCTAAGCGAAGACGCGGAGCACAGCCCAGCTAGCGAGGGAGGAGGATTATTGAGACAGTGCAACAACCTGACAATAATAATGTCAGGGTTGGCGCTGGTTATCACTTTAGACATGTAGCCTGCCCGCGACTCCGCAAGTCCCTTGTTTTCTGTATGAATCTCTAAGAGAGCGGACTCAGGGTGAAGAATCATTTTCTCGTAGACGTCGATCCTTTCGTAAGCCTCTTTGTATCCTGCGTATCGAGACTGTAGAACTTGTATCTGTTCCCGGTTTGGATACGAAGAAATCTCTCTGAGAAATTCGGTGGGACTGCGCATCTCCATGTATCGGGTCTCTCTCGCCTCTGGGTCGTCAATGAGAACCAATCTCACACGTTGATCACGGCGCTTCAGGTTCAAGGATACCATGAACTCGTATTGGAAGGACCTGTAACATCGTCCGAGGAAGGATTTTGCCTCCCAGGACAAACCAGAGCCGTGAACGAGTCGGACCGAGGAGCGAAGAACCTCCTGAATACGCCTCTCTTCCTTCAGAAGCTCTGGCCAGTTAGGCTCGGCCTCGCCTGAAGGAACACTCCAAGCAACCCCGATGCTACTTAGCTTGCCTTGCTGCACCAGTGTCTTGAGGAATCTGAGAAGTATCAGAGGATCCCCTCGACGGTTGTGAAGTGTAGCTATGAGCTTCAACAGCAGCGTTCCTTCTCCCATTTCTTTATACTGAAAGCAGTCCTTCTTCTCGTACTCTTGGACTCTGCGCGACCTGAAATCGAGACAGCTCTACGTTCCTTCCTAGCTGAAGACCTTGGCTTTGGAGACATTACAACCAATGCTTTAGTCAAGCCTGGGATCTTAGCCACCGCCGATGTTGTGTGTAACGAACCTGCAGTCGTGGCGGGGCTCGTGGAGAGCCTGGCCTTGCTGGAACTAGTCGGTTGCGCGGGGAAACCAAACGTGCAGGATGGGGGCAGGGTTTCTGGTGGAACAAGACTCCTTGGAATCAACGGCCCGGGGCGCTCCTTGCTCATTGTTGAGCGTACTATGTTGAACTTACTTTCTCACATGTCCGGAGTCGCAACAGCTACTGCGGAATTAGTCGCGATTGTCAAGCAGGCCAACGCCCATGCTAGGGTCGCATGTACAAGAAAGACCCTTCCAGGCTTACGATATTTTGAGAAAAAAGCTGTCGAACTGGGCGGTGGAGACACTCACCGGTTGCGGCTGGATGATGCTGTTCTCATCAAAGACAACCATCTTAGTCTTTCAGGATCAATATCCGACTCGGTCAAAACAGCAAGGTCGAAGGTGAGCTTCACTAAGAAAATAGAGGCGGAGGTTACCGAACCAGCTCAGGCAGTTGAAGCCGCGCTGGCAGGAGCTGACATCATACTTCTAGACAATATGGAGCCTGGAGACGTGAGGAAAACGGTCTCCCTGCTAGAGAGGAAAAACCTGAGGCTTCGGATACTGCTTGAAGCATCAGGCCGAATAAGCAAACAGAACATCGCAGACTATGCAAGGACGGGAGTTGACGTGGTGTCAATAGGTAGCATAACGCACTCAGCTCGTAGCATCGACGTGAGCATGGACGTAAAAGCTGCAACCAGCAAACGGAGAGCCAGTTCTTGAACACGGCCAGCCTACTCGTCAAAGCCCGAAGGGCTCGCGAGAAGGAACATAGACTAAAGCCCTCGCTGCGACTAAAGACAATCGGGGATATTCGCGCGTTCATCCGCGACAAAGGCCTCGTCTCGACCCTAGTTGGCAACGAACTCCCCAGCCTCATCGGCGCGATTCTTGGAAAGCCTTGGAAGCCTACGGGAAGAGGGTTCACGTCCTGGCTTGACTGGTGGAATGTCCAAGTCTCAGGACACCGCATCGCTTACTGGTTGCGAGAACTCTCTAAGGACAAAGACGTCATTGAGACGAGAATCTTTCGAGACACCAAAACCCTAGTGTCAAGTAAGCTCTGGCCAGTCATGGACCCAATCGTAGAGCACTACCATAAACTGGCCTCGGACCATAGAATCCTTTCTACTTTTGAATGGAGAATTATGGACGTTCTTGAAGAGAAAGGCCCGACAAGAACCGACAAGCTTCGTATCACGCTCCAACTGACGGGAAAAACGAACACTGCCCCGTTTCACCGAAGCCTAGTCAAGCTTGAGAGCCTGGGGCTCATTGTGGGATACGAAGATCCGAAACCGGAAAGGCATCTTCACGCAAACATATGGCGGCTCTGGCGCCAGGCGTTCACAGAACGCTCGAACAAGGGCTCGCCGAGCTATGAGAAAGCTCTAGAGGATCTGCTCCAATGTACTATCGAAGCTGCTGTTTTGGTCCCTGAGAAAGAGGTGGCGGACTGGTTCCGATGGAATGATTCTCTCCTTGAGGCAAAGGAGGCACTCGTATCAAGTGGGAAAGCCCTACGCGCGGGCCGTTTCCTCCTCGCTACGACGGTAGCTTAAAACTGGGGATCGAAACCGTCACCCAGCCTGCGACTAACAGTCAGCATTTCTACGCCAGTTCGAGCATTCGTCCGATTGCTCGACGAGACCTGTCCGCCACATCTTCGGGAACGTGGACCTCGTGGACCATGTTTCTCAGGGAAGTCGCGACTTTTTCCAGTGTTATTGATTTCATGTATTGGCAGACAGCGTCATCCTTTACCGGGAGGAAAGTCTTGTCCGGGTTCTGTTTTCTCATCCGGTGTAGAATCCCGGTCTCGGTTGCGACTAGGAATTTGCTGCTAGCGGATTCTCGCGCGTGCCTCACCATTCCCTCCGTTGAGAAGACATGGGTCAGCTGAGAGTTGAAGTCTCCTTTCTCTGCAAAATACATGAACTGCGTGACACAGCCGCACTCTGGGTGGACCAAGAACTCCGCGCCAGCGTTCTCAGCGAGTTTCTGGTTGACAATATCCGGCGTTATTCCCGCGTGAACGTGGCACTCGCCAGGCCAAATCTCCATGTCTCGCCCGGTCTTCTCTTTGACGTAGGCGCCAAGGAAGAGGTCTGGCAGGAAGAGAATTTCCCTATCTCGGGGAATGCTGTTAACAACTTTGACGGCGTTGCTGGATGTGCAGACGTAGTCGCTTTCCGCTTTGACCTCGGCGGTTGTGTTGATATATGAGACTACGACTGCGTTTGGATGTTCTCTCTTCCATGTTTTGAGCTGTTCCGCGTTTATGGTCGCTGCAAGGGAGCATCCGGCCGCCAAGTCTGGAAGGAGCACCGTCTTGTCCGGGCAGATTATCGAGGCCGTCTCTGCCATGAAGTGGACGCCGCAGAAGACTATCACCTTAGCAGGGGTCTTCGCCGCGGCCTGAGACAGCCCCAAGGAGTCGCCCACAAAGTCGGCAATGTCTTGGACCTCAGGCACCTGATAGTTGTGAGCGAGAATGACAGCGTTTCTCTCCTGTTTCAACCTCAGAATTTCCTCTGCCAGCTCTCGGTGTCCGTTGAACTGGGAGAGGGTCTGAGCCAAAGGTGATTCCGGAAGAGAAACGAGAAGCTGTTCGGTTAAAACATTCTCCCTGAACCCTTCCAAAGCCACCCGGCCCCGGTTCCCGCGCTTCTAATGCGCGTACCATGCAGGTTCTAGACGCCTGAGAGAAACCAGATTCAAGCTTCAAAACCCTGAAACAAGCCCAAAACAAGCCCATCCTACAAAACACCCCCAGTCACGGGGCACCCCGAACAAAACACAGTAGACATTCTTATCTGGAGCCCGCAAAGCGGGTTTTCCAGGCTACGCCCTCCTGCCCCCAACATAGTAGTGTTCCCTAACAACCTCTTGAAACACAACAATCGTTTGGTCACGCGGCGCCTTGGCAATCGCCTCTACCGCGTCCGTAATCGCCTTGGCAAGCTCATCTTTCTGCTGCTGGCTCCGGCCAGTATACATCAAGACTTTGATTATCGGCATGCGAACTTCACTTGAGAAGACCGTGAAAAGACGCTCAAGAAGCTTCCGCGGAGAGACAGCCGAGACCTTTGGACGTGACGCAACAGGGTCTACTTCAGCCGCTCCGCCACAACTGAGACACGAACCTTCAAGACACCATCTAGAGCCGAAACCCGCTCTACTATGTTGGCCAATGCATCTCTGTCGCTAGCCCATACCACCACTTGGAAGTCGCTCTCACCGGATGCTGTGTACACCATTCTCAGCCCTGGAAGCTCAGCCAGCTTCTTTCCTACCTCAAGAAGCTTCGATGGATCGACGTCAACTCCGAGGCTGGCATCAGTCTTGAACCCCAGCTTTGACGTGTCAACAATAATGGTGAACCTTAGACCCCGTTTTTTCAGCGCAATAACTCTCTTTCTCACGGTTGACTCGTTCATGCTGAGCCGCCCCGCTAGCTCCCTGTATGTCTGGCTGGAGTCCTCCTGAAGAACCGAGATTATCTTGTAGTCCGTCTCGTCCAGCGACAACCTACTTCAGCCTCTCTGCCAGGATCGAGGGGTTTACGCTGGTGACACCCTCTATGGCGGAAATCCGCTGAATGATTCCCGAAAGGGCCTCCCTATCCTTGGCCCAGACAATGGCCCAGAAATCATGGTGGCCAGCAACGTTGAAGACAAAACGACACTCAGTCATCTCAGCCAGTTGCCTTCCAACATCTAGAATCCTCGAGGGCTCGGCATCTACTCCGAGAAAAGCACGGGTCTTTATCCCCAGCTTCTCGGCGTCGACATCCACTGTGAACCTACGAATTATGCGTCTTCTTTTCAAGGAAACTATTCGTTTCCTCACAGTCGACTCGTTCATTCCGAGTTTCTCGGCAACTTGTTTGTAGCTTAGGCTGGCATCCCGTTGGAGAGCGGCTATGATTTTGTTGTCCTGGTCATCTAGAGACGTGTACTACACGCTATCCGTTTTTCGGAAAATCCTATCCGGCAGGCTTATATTGCTTGCCGCTCACAATACTGGATGGTATCCGCAGTATCCCATGGGCTCATTCCTCCAGCCTAGGGAATACTTGGAGACCAGAAACGGGATGCCCCAACGTCAACAAAGGTAATGGTTGCGTTCGGCCCTCAGACATTCACTTTACTAGAGAACGAAGCCAAAGAGAGGGGAGTTTCAGTCCAGGAACTGTTGCGTGCAGTCATTATTCCTGAATGGTTCAGGACCCAAGGTGATAATGGTAAGACTCCGCCCTTCAGATCAAAGCCACACCTCAACGATTCGCCGGAACCCTCTATAGCATCAAGTAATCGTCTCCAAACACCTAGACTCTAGGCTGCAAGAACCTCCTTTTTCTTCACAGCGACCGCAAAGCCCTAAGGGCTAAGGTTCCATTCGGAGCGGCTGTATTTCGTATCATACAATTCTTGGGCCAGAGCCAACTCTTCCTTAGTAAGGTCGGCGTTCTCAAGGTGGACCCCGTAGCATTCCTCGATTCCTTTGACAATCGCATCCTGCACCTCAAAGGTTGTGACGTGGCGCGCAAGTTCTTCCCGGACAGTTGTCACTCTCTTTTGAACGCTAGCCACGTGCTTGTCTGACAGTTTAGCCCTCGACACATTCAACACCTTGCCTAGAATCGTCAAGTCAGATGAAACAAGAACACATCCATGATGGAACACCGCTCCCCACCTGACACTTCCAGCTGCCCCCGAGACCTTCTTTCCGTCGACTTGAATATCGTTGATGGGCTCGAACTCGGCACTGACACCGAGGTCTCGAAGGCCTTTCACTGTTCCCTCCGAGAGCCTTCTGAAGACAAGTTGCAAGTTATCATCTTTAGGAATGACAGGATGGCCTTCCCTCAGTGATATGGCGTAGTTCAGGTTCCCCGCGTCATGGTAAACAGCCCCACCCCCCGTGAACCGGCGGACAACTTGTGTCCCTGTCTGTTTGCACGCGTCAAAGTTAACCTCGAGCTGCGCCGACTGAAAACATCCTAGGACCACAGTGTTTGCGTTATGCCAGAAGCGCACAGTGGTCGGCGCTTTTCCCTTTCCTACGGTTCGCGGAATAGCCTCCTCGACGGCCAAGTTCTTGAAAGGATCGTCCCTGTACTCAAGGTCGACGAGACGCCAGGTTTCAGTCAGTCCTATTCCACCACCGTTGCTGTGAGAACGGCCTGGACGAAGTCGTCCGGTGAAACCCCCAGACCCTTAACTCTCGTCGCCACGAAAAACCTGTCAACCAATAGCTTGAGCTCTCTTGCTTTCAATGGAGCCCCGATCAGCATCTTTTCCAGCTTTGAAAGCTGGTCTTCGGGAACAAGGAAGAAGTCTCCCGATATTCGAATAGTCTCTATCTCACCGTTCTTCTCTTCCATTCGGACCCTTACGAGTTTTCCGCCCGGAGCTTTGTAGTCAGAGGTTCTTCGAACCATCATCTTGAATGCAGGGTGAGCGGTTTCTGGATTTTGAACCTTCACCCTTCTTCCATGTCTATTCGCTGAGAGGTGTCCACTGAAGAGTCGAATCGTCGAAGGCGTAGATTTTCTTCTCGTTTGAGAGGCTGAACCCTCTGAACTCGTGCCACCGGTCGGTTTTCGGATCGAATGAACATTCGATAAGCCCAAGGGTTTCTTTCATCGTGTCCGGGCGCATCATTTGCTGCACAATGCCGGTCAAGTAGCCAACCTGTTCTATTGCAGAACTCATCGCATTCTGTTCCAGCCTTCCGGAGCTGAACACTAGACGACAGTTACCATTTACAAATGCGAGATTGAACGCTGCTCCAGCCCGTCCTCGCCGGTGTCGGACCTGTCTCAGAATCTCCTTCAAGTCTCGCCAGTTCTCCTGCAACACACTGTTGAACAGTTCGCTGGTGTACGGGTGGTGAAAGACGATGTTGACCCGTGTGGCCAAGTTCTCGTCAGAAAGCTCAACATACGAGGGGTGCTCCACACTGAACGTCTTCTTGAGCAACTGGTAGAGGGCCTCGTGCTCGAATGGTGAGAGCTCTCCCTCAACCAAGACCTCGACAGTCGGCTTGTAAACTTCCATATATGGTAAGCCTCACGGTTATACGTGGCACAAATCAAATGGTCAGGGCCAGAGATAAGCCCATGGCCCTGCCTCTCGTAGGCCTCCGAGTCGTCGATTTGACCAAGGATTTCGCAGGCCCCTTCTGCACAATGATACTAGCCGACCTCGGCGCGGAAGTGATTAAGGTGGAGAAGCCTGGGCTCGGAGACGAGACAAGAGCCTGGGGTCCGCCCTTCGTTAGGGGACAGAGCTGCTACTTCCTCAGCCTTAACCGAGGAAAGAAAAGTGTCGCGCTCGACCTCCGGACTAGAGAGGCTCAGAAAGTCATCAGAGAGCTCGTCGTTGACTCAGACTTTTTTGTCGAGAGCTTTCAGCCCGGCACACTCTCGAAGATGCACTTGGACTACCGAAGCCTCCGACGCTTGAACAAAGCACTGGTCTATTGCTCCATATCAGGCTTCGGGCAGACCGGACCCTACAAGAACCGGCCAGGATACGACTTAACAGCCTTCGCCATGAGCGGCATCATGAGCACAACAGGCGAAAGGGGCCGGCCTCCGATCAGAGTCAGCGTCCCAGTCGCTGACATTGCCGCGGGACACTATGCAACAACGGGGATACTGGCTGCACTAGCGAGACGGCTCGTAACGGGAACGGGAGACTATGTGGATGTCTCGCTGCTAGACTCGATCGTTTCATGGCTCACCTACAACGCCACTTACTTTTTCACGACTGGTAAGCAACCGGACCGGTTTGGCTCTGCCCATCCAAGCATAGTTCCCTACCAAGCTTTCAAGTGTCAAGACGACTACCTCATCGTCGCTGTTGGAAACGACAAGCAATGGCAGTCGTTATGCAAGACCCTTGGGCTCCATCGACTTAGCGAAGATAGAAGATTCTCGACAAACCCGATGAGAGTACGAAACAGAAACGCTCTGGTCCTCACGCTCTCGAAAATGTTCCGTCAACAGAGAGTAGTCTACTGGCATAAACTGCTTACCGGTCACGGAATTCCATCGGCACCGGTGTACACTATCCGTAGCGTTACCAAGGACAAGCAATTGCTTAGCCGTGGCCTTATACAACGAGACAGGGGAACCCTCCGGCTAGCCTCTCCGCTCTTGTTCTCAGCCAGAAGACCTGCTGCGTTCTTGACTGCTCCAGAACTCGGTGAGCATACGATTCCGGTTCTGCGCAAGCTGGGGTACTCGCAGAAGGAGGCTTCCCGATTCGCCTTGGCTACCTCGGTAGAAACCAGGGGGAGTAATAAGTGGGAATGACGGTCATTCCTGCTGGTCTTGTGAAATGAAGCAAGGCCCAGAGGGTGCCATTGTTTCAGGGAACGGTCATGTTTTCGCCTCGTTATTCCGTTAACAATAAAGGCGAGACTAAGGGCAATTATTAGCGTCAGCATGTGAATTTCCCCGATACAACTAGGGCGAGGCCGCGAACAGTTCTGGGTTCACTGGCAGGGCTGGTTATGGTCCTTGTTGGATCGCTTCTCTATGCTAGCAACGGTTTCTACTACTCAACCGTCTTCCTCGCAGGGACCATGATGATTCCTGCTGGACTTGTAACTATAGGACTGTCCATAGCCCCGGACTGGAACGACTGAGGAAGGGACTCTCAGCCTTATGCTGACGGTTGCCTCGGGCCGAGAACTGTTGAGGGTAAGTGGCGCGTCTTCGTAGCGGGCATTTGCCCAATCTTGGTCCGGTAGGAAACGAGAGCGACACCCCCTAGCCTGTTTCCGATTCTAGCGATAACGCCCGGAGCATCAGTTCCAATCTTGCACACTAGGCAGTGAGCGAAGATGGAGAGAGGCTCAACCTTGATTACATCATATTCGATCCTTGCATTGCTCACCGCGCCCTCGACTGCGTCTTTTGTCGCGCCTATTGCAATGACTCGGTCGAAAGGAAACTTCTTCCATGAAGCAAATAGCTCACGTGTCTCGTCCGCAAGTTCGACGGTGAGACGTTCCCCGTCTATTTCTGTGACGAGAACCTTGACGGGAAAGTCATCTGTTAGCGCGTTCTCCTCCAGTAGTTCTCTACAAGATGTAACTGCTCCATCTGCGAGCTGCGCCCTCATTCTGTGAAGCGGGTATAGAGCGTCTTTGTGGGCTGGCTCTGTTATTCCTACGTCCACATACACTCCGAACCCAATGCGGCCTGAGCCAATGATGAAGCCTCGACGGACGTCCCAGCGTTCTATATTGGAGTGATGTCGCGGCGCCTCTCCAAACTTGCCCCTTAACAAGTTTAGGAACGCGTCTGCGTCCTCGCCTTTCGCTCTGACGTCTAGCCATTCTTGTGGGGCGGAGAATTCCCAGTCGACTTTGAGACCCCGGGCTTCCCGGGACAGTAATCGATTGATGGGAGCGGGTCCTTGTCTCTGGGTTTTTTGTGAGATTTTCTCGGCGAGGGTGGCTTCTTGCCATCCCTCGGTCATGTGAGGTGCTTCACTCTTCTGAGTCTAGAATTTGCCGTTGCCGAACTGTTGCTCTGAGAGTTCGGACTCTAGCCTGCGGGCCGACTCTTCTAGGACTTGTATTGTCTTGCTGTTGTCCTCGCTGATCAATTGGCCGTTGCAGCCGCTGCATCGGAAGGCGGATTCCATCGCATCCTCGAATGTGACCCTGATTGTCAGGCAGGCTTTGCACATGAAGAAGCTGTGGTCCTTCTCGTAGTCTAGGCGCGTTCGGATTTTTTCGAGGGCTTTCTTTTTTCTGCTGCGGACGAAGGTGTCCAGCTGGTCTGGCTGTAGTTTCCAGTGGTAGATGAACCAGCCTGTTGTCTCGTCACGGCTTCGAGTGCAGGTTACTAGGGCGTGATCGTAGAGCTTGTAGAGGATTCTCCTCGCTGTGTTGAGGCGGACGTTGGCCTGGGTGGCGATGACGTCGTCGGTGGTGGTGCCGGCTTGGGCTAGGGCCTTGACTACGTTGATAGCTTCTTCGCCGCCGAAGAAGCTTGCCAGTCGCGCGAGGTCGTCGTGATTTGCCACCCTGAAAACTCCTCTCTACACTATATTGTCCCTTTCTACGATTTAATGTATACCCTAACCGGGGTGGGCTGTTGATGGGAAAAATCACTGTTTTGCGGCTTGGGCACCGTTTTTTCAGGGATTCGCGGGTTACGACCCATGTTTGCCTTACCGCACGCGCGTTTGGAGCCAGTGGAGTGGTGATTGCTGATAGACAGGATAAGGAAGTGGAGGCTACTGTTAGAGATGTCGCGAACCGGTTCGGGGGCAGGTTCGAGGTTACGAGTGGGATCGCCTGGAGACAGGTGATACGTGAATGGAAGAGGTCTGGGGGTAGGATTGTTCACCTTACGGCGTATGGGCTTCCGCTTCCCAAGTTAATTGACGAGATTCAACGGGAACCGTTGGATTTGCTGATTGTTGTGGGCTCGGAGAAGGTTCCGGGTGAAGTGTTCAGGTTGGCTGACTGGAATGTCTCGGTTACGAACCAGCCGATGAGCGAGGTGGCAGCTCTAGCCGTGTTCCTAGACTGGTTTGGCGAACATCGAGAGTTCGAAGCGGAGTTTCAGGACGCGGAAACGGTTATTGTTCCATCAGCCCGAGGGAAAATTGTCAAGGGGAGGGCTCGGAAGGTGGCAAGTCCTGAGACATCGTGCTGACCAGGGTGCTGAGCACGTTTGCTTAGCTTGTTCGGACTCGATGAATTTGTTGTTCGGGCTCGCGGGCGGGAGAAACGAGGACCCCCCCCGGGGGGCCAAAAGATTTCTCGACAAGAAACGATTCGTGACAAAAAGATTCGCCGTTTTTTCGGTTTCACATCTTAC
>Ga0209235_1000042_pt1 | contig 46687 bp, 36 predicted proteins | sample GraSoi013_1_20cm_4_FD_185817 | JGI IMG/M metagenome (GOLD analysis project Ga0209235, IMG submission 185817) | Grasslands soil microbial communities from the Angelo Coastal Reserve, California, USA - Sample 09_25_2013_1_20cm (SPAdes) (version 2) | ecosystem: Environmental > Terrestrial > Soil >... | reverse complement strand
GTCCGTCTCCGCCGTCGGAATCGGAAACGCCGTCTGCACCCGCTGGCCGGGCAGGTCGATGGGCAGCGTTCCCAGCTTCCCGTAGCGGCGCGCGTCGATCCAGCGGTGTCCGCCCTCGAAGAGCAGCGAGTAGCGCTTCTGCTTGAGCAGCTCGTCGAGGACGTTGGTCGAGTCCAGGTCGGTCCGCGGCGCCAGGCCTCCCGAGGTGGCGCGGATGAAGTTGATGTCGGTCGCTGCCGTGCTCACGTCGTTCAGGCCGATGTTCGCCTCGGCGCGCAGCAGGATGAGCTCCTCGTTCCGGATGATGGGAACCGGCGAGTCCTTGTTCGGGTAGATCTTGAAGGTGTGGTCCGAGGTCAAGCCGTAGAGCGTCACCGACGCAACCGGCGTCACCTTGGCCGTGACGCGGTCGTCGGTCCCGCCGCCCGGTTTCGTCTCCGCATCCGCGATGATGGACGGGTGAACGAGGATGTCGCTGGTGTTCAGGTCGTTCTGCAGGTCGCCGGAGCCGAGGCCGAAGGCGTGATAGGCACCGAGCGACAGCGGCGCGGTGACGTCGATGAAGGATTCCGAGAGCGCCGTGAGCGCGGACGAGAATCGCCCGCGGTACACCTCGACCCGGGCCGCCAGGGCCCGGTTCACGAGGAGGAAACTGGCCGGTGTGTTGAAGTTCGTGAAGCCGTTTCCCAGGGGAAATGGAAACTGCGCGCTCGCCGCAGCCAGGTGCGTCTTCCCCTGATCCAGCAGCAAAGCGATCCGATCGAACACCGCGTCCTTGCCGACGATCGGTGCCAGCTGCCCGATCGGCAGATCGACGTCGATAGGCGCTCCGTTGACGTCATGTGTGTTGATGATCTTGAGGAAGTCGAGCGCCATCATCGTTTGCGCGAAGCCCTGCACGGCCTCCTTGTCGGCGGCGCTGAGCCCGTCGACCTTGGGCAGCGCATCGAGCAAGAGGTTCGCATTGCGGATGTTCTGGTAGGGAACCACCCAGAAGTTGCCGCCGAAGTTCGGCGTGCCCGGATCGAGGGTGATTCCGTTGAGCAACTCGGTGACGAACCGGTCGTCGGAGCCGGTCAAGACGTATGACTCCCGTCCGAGAATGCCCAGCTCGGAAACGTAGCCGATGCGTTGGGCCATGTCCGCGCGTGAACCCGCCACCAGCCCCGTGGCGGCCGCTGAGATCGCTTCGGGCGTGGGGTTGGCCAGTACCTGATCGAGGCCCGGACGGTTGAGGTCGGGCACGTCGAAGCCACAGCCAGGGAGAAAGGGAGTGCAGAGGAGGACCGCAGCGATGCGCGTGGTCATGGATTCGCTCCCTAGTAGAAGCCCAGCTCGACTGAGGTCCAGAAGCTGCGGCTCGGCGGGAAAGGCGCGAGGTCGATGTTCCGGTCGATGGGATCGTTGCTGAAGTTCGAGACTTCGGGATCCATCCCCGAATAAGGCGTGAAGGTGAGGAGGTTGCGCCCGCTCACCTTGAATCGGACCTTCTTGGCGAAGTTCCCGAAGGTGGCGAGCGCGGACGCCGGCAGGTCGTAGGAGAGCGAGACCTCGCGCAGCTTCACGAACGTGGCGCTCTCCACGTAGGGGCGCGCGGAGGTGAGGTTCTGTGTGAGGCGGGCGTTGCCCGCCGGCACCTGATCGGGGGCGTTCTGGCCTGAATCGTAGAGGTTGCGGGTGATGTTCACGACGCTGCTCCCCTTCTGCCAGTCGAGCAGGAAGAAGAGGGTGAAGTCCCCCCAGGCGACGCGGTTGGTGAAATGCACCATGAAGTCCGGCTCCGAATCTCCCAGCTTGTGGATGAGGCAACAGTTGCCGTTCTGATCGAGGCCGTCGTTGCCGACGATCTGCGTGGCGGACTGGCCCTGCTCGATGCGGTGAACGCCGTAGACCGGACCGAAGTCGAGGTAGTTGTACGCAGGCACCGGCAGCGAGGTGATCTTGCTGACGTTCTTGGCGAAGGCCACCGCCGTTTGCCAGCGCAGTCGTTCGATCTGCACCGGAGTCGCCTCCACGACGAGCTCAATCCCGCGGTTGCGCAGGACGCCCCCGTTGAAGAGCTGCGTGGTGAAGCCGGAGCTCGGCCCGATTGCTCGCTGCAGAAGCATGTCCGTGATGGTGCGTTGATAGCCGTTGAGCTCGACGATCGCGCGCCCGCCGAAAAGGACGACGTCGGTGCCCACCTCGAATTCCCGCGCGCGCTCAGGGCGGATGTTCGGGTCGCCGGCCACGCCGGTCACTCCCGTCGCCGGGAAGCCATTCACGTTCGTCGAGACGCTCAGTCCGGTGAAGCGCTGTCCGTAGAGAGGCTGGTTGCCGGTCTCCCCGTAGGCGGCGCGAAGCTTGAGGTCATCGACGTTCGCGAAGGGTGCGAGGAACCGGTAGGAGACGGAAGCTTTCGGGTAGAAGTACAGGTGGTTCGGGTTGCCGTTGGTGCTCGAGCTTTCGCCGCGCAGCCCGGCCGTGAGCCCCAGCTTGCGATCCAGCAGCAGCAGCTCTTCCTGCAGATATCCTCCGCGGTCGTGCACACGCTCGAGCTGCTGGCCGACGGAGATGATGGTGGCGGCGCCGAGACTGCCCTGGCCGGCCACCAGGTTGCGTCCCACCACCCGCACCAGATTCAGGTCCCGGCTCTCGTACTGGAAGCCCCCGGAGGAGGTGGCGAAAAGATCGGCGCTCGACGGCGCCCAGTTGTGCACCAGGTTGATGCCCAGGTTGTAGTTCAGGTTGTTGGTGGTGCCGTACAGAGCGGTTCCCGGCAGGCCGTCAGCCGGGGCCCAGTAGAGGGACGGCGGAAAGAGCATGTCGTCCTCCTGCTGGAAACGGTCCACTCCTCCGTTGAAGATCAAGTTGAGTTGCTGCTCGTCGGTCCTCCAGAGCTTGAGCGTCGAATCCACCGAGCTCAGGATGCGCCAGACGCCTTCGTCGTTCTTCATCAGCGCCGCCGTCTGCAGCGGGTTGTTGCCGTTGCTGATGAATGGATCGGGCGGGTACGTTCCGTCGGGGCGCCGGCGTAAGTCGTAGAAGTTCGGAATGAACGGCAAGACGATATAGAAGGATGTATTGCTGTTGTCGTTGTTCGTGATGCCGCGCGACGCGACGGAGTGGATGAGGTAGGAGTTCACGTTCACTCGCCAGACGTCGCTCAGATCCTTGCCGATGTTCAGGCGGACCGACTGCTTGTCGTAACCGGTGTTGGCGATGATTCCCGGATCGTGCTTCCACGTCCCGGAGACGTAGTAGCGCAGGCCGCCCTCCCCGCCGCCCGACACGCTGAGGATGCTCTCGCTGGCGAGGTCGTGACGGCCGGCGAGATCGGCGTCGTGATCGTACGTCACGCCCGGTTTGAAGAAGGGGCGGGCCTGCTCTCCGAATACAGCCACGGCATCGTCGACGCTGGTGAAGATGCGCGCCCCCAGCTTCTTGGAGAGGCTGGACACGCCGACGCGCTGCGTGAATTCAACGCGCGGAGGACCCGGTTGGCCCTTCTTGGTGTTGATGATGACGACGCCATTGGAGGCCTTGGAGCCGTAGATGGCGGCCGCTGCCGCCCCTTTCAGGACCTCGATCGACTCGATCTCCTCCGCATTGAGGTCGGCGATGCGATTGACCAGCGAGTCCTGGTTGGGCGACGGGTTCGACCCCGCGCGCGACTTGGTCACGACGGAGATGCCGGAAGGCACTGCGACGTTGCTGACGATCATCCCGTCGAGGACGAAGAGCGGCTCCGCCTGTCCGTTGATCGATGAGACGCCGCGCAGCCGCACCTGGGCGCCGCCTCCGGGCGCGCCGTCGTTGCGCTGGATGTTCGCGCCGGCCACCTTTCCCTGGAGCGCTAGGTCCACCGTCTCGGAAGCGACGTCGCTGAGATCCTCGCTCCTCACCGTGGCGACCGAGACCCCGATGTTCTTCCTCTTCGTCTCGGAGGCGCGCCCGGAGACCACGATCTCCTCGCCCATCGACTTCGGGCTGAGCGCGATCTGCGCCGAGTCGCTCCCGGCGGGCACGTTCACTTCCGTCCTCTCGTAGTCCGGTGCCTCCACCCTCAGGTTCAACTCGCCTTCCGGTGCGTGGGCCAGGCTGAAACTTCCGTCCGGCTCGGTGACGGCGGTGAGATTCGTTCCTTGCACGCCGACGGTAGCGCCTGGCACCCCTTTCTTCGTGCCGGAATCGATCACCGATCCGGTGAGCGTGCGCCCCTGCGCAGAGGCAACATTGGCGGTGAGTACGGCGGCAGCAAAAAGCGGAAGGCCCCTGCGCCACGACGTCATGGTTCCACCCCCATGGAAGCCGGCTTCTATGCTCTACGCGGTGCTGTCAGCTCGTCCCCCGGGCCAGCTGATCGCCGGAGCCCTGAGGCCGCGCGACTCGCGCAAGGTGGATCAGCTGCGTTGCGCTTGTCCAGCGCCGTACAGTTTTTTCGGCCCTAGACGCACTTTCGCTGTTGGTTCGACCACTCCATCTGCACGGTGTGGCCGGCGACCTGCGTGAAGTTCCAGGCGCAGATGTCGCCGATTTCACCGTTCACGTCGTCGTACCAGCCAGCGCCGGGAACGGGGTCGGTGATCGCCTCGCACAGCTCGTGGGAGCTGGTCCCCGTCATCGCGTCCAGCGCCGCAAGACCGCCCAGACAGCCTCCGCAGGTCGGGTACGGCATCACCGCGTAGTACGCTTTGCCGGCGTCGTTGTGATAGCCGCAGTAGCTCTGGCAGGAGCGGCCGCCGCCCATGATCGAGACGGTGCCCGGATCGAGGTAGATGAAGTAGAGCGTGTTCCGGGTGATCTTCGGTACCGCCCGGGAAGCGATCCATCTGCGCAACTGCTGCTTCAGGGCGGAATCGGTGACGCTCCCTGCAGGCGCGTTCGCGCTGATCGCCGTGCTGCCAGTCAGCGATCCGTGTCCGATGGTCTTCCCGGGGACCCCGTACTCGCCCAACTGATCGAGTAGCGGGCTGACGAGGATGTCGGCGAAGAACCTGTTGATCCCGTCCATCAAGCCCCTGGAGGTGGCCGTGCCGCCCCAGAGCTTGCCCCAGAACACGGTGAAGACCTCGACGTTCGTGAGCAGCGGCCCGTTGCGATACGTGAGCCGGGCATCCGTCGGGGCCGGGTGTGGCTGGCCATCGAAGAGATCCTGCGGCTCTCCTTCACGCCGGAGGCGGCTGAGCTCGTCGATCGAGTAAGCGGGCTTCGGATGGTGCAGCGGCACGATGCGCACGTACTCTTCGGCGGCGAACTTTTTCGGCTTCGCCGGAGCTGCGCGGGCTGCTCTCGCGGGCATTTGATTCCTCCAGGTTCGGACGCGGCAGGCTCGGCCCGTGCGTGTCCACCAGAGGCGGGGGCCGAGGCCGTAGCGCGACTGACGGTATCCCAACCAGAGCGGCGCTGTTACTCATCCCTTGGACTGAAACGTCACGGGGTCACCGATCCTTCGCGCGCGATCTGCTGCTAATGGTACCCGGGTCTGACCCCGTCCTCGGTCAAACGACCGACGCGCATTCCAAATCATCAGTGCTAAATCAAGTTTGTGAAACAGATCGAGTTCAAATTACCCACGTGGGGTGGCAAGCGGAAGAACGCAGGGCGCAGGCCGAACGGGGATAAGCCAGGGGTGTCGCACCTGCGCCGCCCTTCGTTCGCTCCGCGGCATCCCGTGCACGTCACACTTCGGCTGTTGTCCGGCGTCGGCTTTCTGCGTGCCTTCAGCCGCGTGCGGGCCATCGAGCAGGCACTGCGCGAGATCAAGCACCGCTTTGGAATGCGCGTCGTGCACTACTCGATCCAGGGCAATCATCTACATCTGATCGTCGAAATCGACGATCCGTCCATGCTGCCGCATGCCATCCAGGGTTTTGCGGTGCGGCTCGCGCGCGCATTGAATGAGATCGCTTCCCGGAACGGCAAAGTATTTCTGGACCGGTATCACGCGCACGTCCTGAAGACGCGCCGGGAAGTTTCCAATGCAGTCCGGTACGTGCTGGAGAACTTCCGCCATCATCTCCGCGAAGACGTTGCACCGCAGGGGACGGATCCCTGTTCATCGGCTGCGTGGGTGACTACCAGGGACGATCCGCCGATCCTTTCGCCGCAGACGTGGCTTCTGCGCCATTGTGAGGCAGGGACAAAACAAGCCGTAGCTCTTCCATTTCGGCGAACAGGCTCTCGATGACATGCATTGCGGGCAAGGAACTGGAGGAGTCGATGTCCTAGCGAGTACGATTGATGACGCGCTCGTTCGCTGACCATGACTCCGACGCCCCTCCAATGGCTCGTGATCCTCTGGTTCGTCCTGTCGGTCGGCTCAGTAGTCTTCGGCCGGATGATATTTGCCTGGTGGATCTGGAAGCGGGGCGCGAAACTGAATTTCTTCTGGATCGGCACGCCTGGGTACCTCGAAGCGGTATACGCAAGGCGGTGTCGTGATGAAGGGCGATCCTCTTATTTGGGAATGATCCTGCTCATCGCCTCGATGATTAACGTGGCGCTGGCGAGCACCGTGTTCGTACTTCTTGTGGCGCGAGTAGTGCCACGCGTTGGATGAACGCCTGACCGGCAGAAGGCGATCGCAGATCCGGAAGCCAAGCTCCCGCTACTTCCCGTCGGCTGCCGGCCGCACCGGCGTCTTCGCGTCCTCGAGGTCCGCCTCGATCACCTTCTCGAAATCATCCCCCTCCACGCTGTAGATCGCCCGCACCCTCCCGCCCGCGTCCACCAGGAACGTCCGCGGCAGCTGCGTCTTCTCCTCTCCGGCCACCCCATACGTCTTGGCCACCTGCTCGAACTTGTCGAGGAGCACTGGCCCATCGATCCCGACGCGGGCCGCGAACTTCTGCGCCTGCTCCGCGTCGTTCTCGACCGCAATCAGCACCAGCCGGACCTCGGGATGCTTGACCGACAGCGCCTTCAGTCGCGGCAGTCCCTCGACACACGGCTTGCACCACGACGCTCCGAAGGTGATCAGCAGCGGCTGAAGGAACGGCGTCCGGCGAAGACCGTCGAGCGTTAGCACTTTGCGCTGCGCGACGTTCCATCCGCCGAACGAGGGCGCCGCGCTGCCGACTTTTGCGCTCCCGCTCTCATCCAGACGGACGGTGGTGATCGGGGCGGCGGCGAGGAGCAGCAACGCGAGCAACATGTTCACTCCCCGATCAGGATGGTGTTCTTCAGCGCGTCGCGCACCGCCGCCTCCACCGCCTGCGCGGTGACCTTGTCCCACGCCAGCCTGCGCGCCCTCTCCCGGTCGCTGGGATGGATGCCGCGCGCGACGGCCACGGTCGCCACGCCCGAGACGCCGCCCGAGCAGGCCTGGGCGACGAGGCGGACCACCACCTCACAGCGCTCGCCGAGCGCGCCCTCACTGCACTTCTCCTCCGGCGTCACATCGAGCTCGGTCGCGTCCGTGAGGTCCTTCCGATCGCGGGTTGCGCAGCCCGCGGCGTCGGGCCGCAGCCCGAGCCGCTTCACGGCGTTGACGGTGAAGTCGGCCAGGTTCTCTGCGCCCGCGCTCTTCACCACCACGCCCACCACGCGGCGCGCGCGGGCTTCCTCGATGAGCGCGAGCAGCTGGTTGCGGAGCACGACGTACTCGCTCTCCTCCGCCGCCGGATGGCCGGCCACGGCGCGGCGGACGATGAACGCCGAATCGATCCGGGGCCGGATCTTCGCCGCCTCGGCCGCGGCTGTCCCGAACACGCCCGCGTCCTCCTCTGCGCGGGCCTTGCGCGCGGTCCCTGCCGCGGCGTGGAAGCTCGACAGATCGGCGCTCATCGAGGCGCCGAGCTCGCGATCGGTCGCGGCGCGATCGAGGACGGCGTACGAATAGAAGACGCCGCCCTGTCGAGCCCGGTCGACCAGCCGGATCAGGTCGGCGCGATCGAAGCTGCTCCGCACCGACAGGCGGCTGGTGACGGTCTCGCTGGTTCCCGCCTGCGTCGTGTACTTCTGGAACGAGCTGGTCTCGCTCTCCAGCCGGGTGCTGATCTGCAGCGCGACGTTCTCCTTCGCGCGCGCATCCGCGTCGTCGGCGCTCGTGGACGAGAGTCCGACACCGGTGATGAAGCGCGCTTGAGGATAGGCGGGATGGTCGGCGCTCACCGCCGTGGTCCAGGCGGGGGTCGGCGCCTGCGCCGTCGAGCAAGCTGCGAGGACGAGGCCGAGCGCAACCAGTTTCAGTTTCATTCAGTTTTTCGCCTTCAGGGTGACGAGCAGTGCGCGCTTGCCGTCTTCTTCCTTGAACTCGGCCTTGCCGCCGCACCGCTCCCGCGCGAACTCGCACACCAGCCGCGACTGCGCGTCGGCTGGCTCGCGGTAGCGCTCCTTCGCCTTCGCTTCCACCGGCGCCAGCGTGAACGTGACGCTGAGGCCGTCGGTGTTCACGTTGACCGCGGTCGGCCCCCCGTCTTCGGGCGAGAGCAGCTTCGCTTCCCGCAGCAGCGCGTAGCAGAAGAGCACCGCCTCTTCCTTGCCGGCATTCACCGCGGGCAGCACCGCCTCGATCTTCACCGGTACGTCCGCGTTCGGGTCGGTCGCGTGCAGCAGCCCCTGCGCCCTGGCCAGCGCCGCTTCCACCTCCACGGACCCGTCTTCTTCCTTCTTGAACGCGTCCGAGTAGTCGAGGATCAGCTTCTTGGCCTTGACGATGCTCTCGGCGTTCTCCTCGCCGATCCCCTGCATGTTCTTCACGATGACGTCGGGCTGGGTCTGGTCCACCAGCTCGACCAGCATCTGCTGCTGCTCCGGCTCGAGCCGCGTGTAATCGATCTTCCGCACCGCGTTGGCGAGCAGCCCGCAGTCCTCGACGTACCCTTTGAGCAGCTCGGAATTGCGGCGGAGGAGCGACACAGCGTTGTTCACGCCTTCCAGCATCTGCGCCACCAGCGTCTCGTGCACGTCGGCACGCGCGCCCACGAGCCGCAGGAGACCTTCGTCGACCGTAGACGTCCCCCCTCCACTGCGCGCCGCGTCCTCCCTGGCCTGCAACAGCTCGATCCTCATGCGCGAGACCAGCTTCTTCAAATCGTCGCGCTCGTCGGCGGCGCTCTGGAAGCGCGCCTCCCAGTCGCCGCGGAGCTGGTTGCCGGTCGCCGCCACCCGCATCTCGGACTGCAGCGCCTCGATCTTCGCCTTCAGCTCGTCGCGGTCGTGGACGATGTCCTCGTAGGTCCCGCGGATCTTCGCCAGCTGCTGCTCCGCGGCACCGCGCGCTTCGGCCGCCGCTTTCGCTTCCGCGGTCCGGGCGTCGCGGTCCGCCTTGAGCATTGCGAGCTGCTTCTCGTGCTGGTCGCGGTCGCCGGACTTGCGCAGCAGCTCCGAGAGCTGGCCTTCGACTTTCATCCGGGCCTCGACCGCCTCGGCGACCTGCGCCTCCGCGTCGCCGACTTGCTTGCGGAGATCGTTCAGCGTCGCCTCGCTGCTGTCCAGCTTGCCCCCGATCACGCTCGCGGCGTCGCGCGCTTTGGCCAGCTCCCCTTCGAGCTGGGTGATCCGCTCCTGCGAGGCCTGCGTCGCGCGGTTCTGCTCCTCGACGGCCGCGGCCGCCTCCGCGGCCCCACCCACCTTGGCGATGATCTGACGGGCCTTCGCCAGCTCCTGCACCAGCTCGCCGCGCTCCTTCCCCAGCTGCGCGAGCTGGACGTTCTTCTGCTTGAGCTTGTCGTTCAGCTCCTTTTCCTTGCCCGCGGCCCCGTTCAGCTGCTCCCTCGCGGCGTTCAGCTCTTCCTGCGCGTTGGCCACCTTCTCGTCGCGTGACTTGATGTCCTTCTGCAGCTCGTCCTCGCGGTCGGAGAGCATCCGGATCAGATCGTCCTTTTCCTTCAGCTGCCGGGCCACGGTGTCGCTCTCGGCTCCCCGGATGGCGACGCGGTGCTCGAGCTCCTTGATCTGGCGCTGCAGGGTCTCGGTCTCGCGCCGGCGGTCGGCCTCGATCGCCCCCTCCATCCGCTTGCGCTCGCGCTCCAGCTCCGCGGGCGAGTAATACGTCTCCTTTTCGTCCAGCTCCTTCTGCAGCTTCTTCAGTTCGTCCTCGCGCTGCTTGAGGAGGGTGCGGATCTTCTCCGCGTCCGCCCGGGCGGAAGCGGCCGCGTCGTGCGCGGCCTGCTCCTGCACCTGCTTCATCTGCACCTTGAGCTTGCGGTTCTCCTCCTCGAAGAAGGCGACCTTGCCGCGCAGCGTCGCAATCTCGACCTCGTCCTGCGTCCGGACTTCCCTGCGCAATGGAGGGAATGCGCTCCCGCGCGGCTCGTCGGTAACGATGCCTTCCGGCGCGACCTCCGGCTCGCCCCCAGCGCCGCGGGCCCGTCCCGGGGCAATCGCGGCGCGCTGCGGCATCCCCCGCGCGGGTGCCGGCCGCGGCCTGGGCTGGTCGCCGACGAAGGAGGCCTTGGTCATTCCGAAGGTGATGACGTCGCCGTCACTGAGCTGCTCCCGATCGACATCCTTCTCGTTGACGAAAGTTCCGTTCGTCGACCCGAGATCCATCAGGAAATACTGGCCGTTCTCGCACCAGATCTTCGCGTGCTTGGAGGACACGCCGGAGTCGGCGATGCGGATGTTGCACGCGGAGGCGCGCCCGATGGTCATCGGGTCCGGGCTCAGCTCGATCTCCTGATTTTCCAGGGACCCGTTGAGGATGCGTAGCAACGCCATCGGAACCCGTCCTTGGTGCTCTGTGGTGATGCGTCGGGCGCGGTGACGTTAGCCAACGCCCGCGGCTCTCGTCAACGCGAAGCGGGCCGCCACGCCGCGCGATGTTTCCGCGCTCGTGCCAATTGCGCTGTTTTTTCTGCATCGGCCGCCGTTCTTGACCCGTGTGCGAGGGCCACGCTACGCTCGCTACACTCAGCTTCCAGGATTTCCTTCATGCCCGAAGCAGCCGGATCGAGCGACGTCGGCACCTACTTCGGGAAGTATTTCCTCATGAAGAAGCTGGCCGCCGGCGGCATGGGAGAGGTGTTCCTGGCCAAGCAACAAGGCCCGGCTGGCTTCCAGAAGATGCTGGTGGTGAAGAAGGTTCTCTCCCACCTCACCGAGAGCAAGGAGTTCGTGGAAGCGTTCCTCGGCGAAGCGCGGCTCGCCGCCCAGATGAACCACCGCAACATCGTGCAGGTCTTCGAGCTCGGCCAGGAAAGCGGCGCTTATTTCATCGCCATGGAGTACGTGCAGGGCAAATCGCTGCGCGACCTGATCGACACCACGATGCGGCGGAAGGAGAAGATCCCCGCCGAGCTGTGCCGCAGCCTGGCGGACCAGATCTGCGACGGAGCTTCCTACGCGCACAATCTGACCGACATGGCCGGCAGATCGCTCAACCTGGTGCATCGCGACCTGAACCCGCAGAACGTCCTCATCTCCTACGGCGGGGACGTGAAGATCATCGACTTCGGGATCGCGAAGTCGGAGCTGAGCACCGTCAAGACCGAAGCAGGGATGATCAAGGGCAAGTTCGTCTACATGAGCCCGGAGCAGTCGCTGGCGAAGAAGCTGGACAAGCGCTCCGACGTCTTCGCCATCGGGATCTCCCTCTACGAGATGCTCACCGGCATCAATCCTTTCCAGAAGAACAACATCGTGCTCACCCTGGAGGCCATCCAGCGCTACGAGCCTCCGCCTCCCTCCGAGTACGATCCCGGCTACGCCCCGTTCGACCCGATCATCTCCAAGGCCCTCGCCAAGGACCGCGACCGCCGCTACTCCGACGCCTGCGAGATGCAGGACGACCTGCGCCGAGTGGTGCTGCCGCGGCCACCGGAGCGGCTCGGGCAGTTCATGGGCCGCCTGTTTCGCGCCCAGCTCGAGGAGGAGCAGAAGCTGCTATTCGACAGCGACCGCGCGCGATTGACGGGGGCGGGGCCACGGCGGACGCCCCCGCGCGCGACCCCTCCGGAGTCGGTCGCGACCGTGCCCGATCTGGCCGCCTCGGCCGGCGGCACGCAGCTCCTGCCCAGTGCTGCGGACCGCGGCAAGGCCTTCTCGCGGCCGGCCGCGGCACGTTCCCCGGCGCCTTCAAGGCGCGACGGAGCAGGCGATACGCTGATCGACACGGATGGCGGCGGGCCTCCCCAGGGGTTCGTTCGCGACGAGTTGCCACGGGGCACGGCGGTCCTGAAGCCGGGCCAGGCGTGCCCGCCGGTCCCCGCGCGCAAAGGCGTGCCGCGGCCAGCCGATCCCGACCAGGAAACGACCGAGGAGCTCCCGGCGGCGGAGCCGGCGCGCAAGACCGAGTTCCTCGGCGCCGCCCCGCGACGGCCGCCCCCCGGCAAACCGGCGTCGACGAACATCATGACGGCGGAGGAGACCGAGGCGGCGCAGCGCGCGGCCCAGGCCAAGCTGGACGAAGCGAAGAAAGGCGTGCTCCACACACGGACCCGCAACGACAAGCGCGCCGAGCTGGCGCGGGCGCGCAGCAGCCGGGGAATGTGGATCGCGCTCGGCGTCGGGACCCTGGCGGCGGTGGTGCTGATCGTCGGACTGCTCTTCCTCTTCTTCGCCGACGAGTCGGCTCCGTCCGCGGTCCGCCGCGCGCGGCGGGAAATTCCGGAGAGCCGCTCGACACCTGCGTCGGAGCCGCGGCGCTAAGGCGGCCACGGCCACGTCGCCGTTCACGTCCACGACAACGTCACGACAACGTCGACGTACGTCGACGTCAACGGTCAACGGCAGCGCTCAACCGGGCGGGGGCTTGATCGCACCCCACCGGGCGAGGTATGGGTCGGCCTCCCGAGAGCATGTTTCCTCACAGTTCAGCCGAGGCTGAGATGCTCCCGGTGCGTCGAATGAGGGGGCTTTGGCGGACATGGATGAACACGCCGAAGATCGCCTGACTGCGCTCGAATCGGTCTGGTACGAGATCATCGAGGCCGTCAACGCGGGCCGCACCAGCGGGCTCCTCTGTCCCGAGTGCAATGCCCCGGACGGGCTCCAGGTCGAGGAACGGCAGGGTCGAACCATCGTCACCTGCCCCAACTGCAAGCGGGTGGTGGAAGTGGCGATCGCGACCGCATAGCCGGCGCGCGCATCCGGGTGACTCCATGAGCAACTTCCTCGGCGTCGGCTTCAAGTTCCCCTTCTCCGTGGGGCCGAACGGCGCCATCCAGCTCAGCCGGTACGAGGCGAACATCGAGGAGTCGGTGCGCATCATCATCGGCACCGCGCTGGGCGAGCGGCAGATGCGTCCGGAGTGGGGATGCCGCGTCCACGACTTCGTCTTCGCCCCGAACAACACCGCCACGCAGACGCTGGTCGGGCACCACGTGGAAGAGGCGCTCGCCAAGCACGAATTCCGCATCCGCAACATCCAGGTGGAGGCCCTGCCCGACCCGGACAGCGCGGAACGAGTCCTGGTGGACGTGCGCTACGAGATCCGCGCCACCAACAGCATCCACAACCTGGTCTTTCCCTTCTATCTGACGGGCAGCTGAGTCGCGCCTCTTCGGAGCTCCATCCCATGGCCCTGCCGGTTCCGAACCTCGACGACCGCTCGTGGAAGCAGATCGTGGACGAGGCCGTGCGCCTCATCCCGCGCTACTGCCCGGAGTGGACCAACCACAACGCTTCGGACCCGGGTGTCACGCTGCTCGAGCTCTATGCCTGGATGACGGAGATGGTCATCTACCGGCTCAACAAGGTGCCGGAGAAGAACTTCCTCGCCTTCCTCGACTTGATCGGCGTGCGCCTCAAGCCGCCAGAGCCAGCGAAGGTGGTCTTGGAGTTCACGCCCAGCGAAGGCGCCGAGGGCGAGCTCGTGGTGCACAAGGGGACCCAGGTCGCGACCTTGCAATCGGGCGGAGCCGACCCGGTCACGTTCGAGACGCTGGGCGACATCACCTTGCTCCCGCTGCACGTGGTGCGCGCGGCGAGCAGCCATCGCGCGACGGTGGCCGACCATACGGAAGCGCTCGCCTCGGGGGAGGCGCACGAACCGCTCTTCACGGGCGTGCAGGAGGTGGAGCGCTTCCTCTATCTCGGCGACGACCGGCTGAACGCCTTCAACGAGGAGGCCGCGGTCGATCTCTTCTTCGATGCCATGCCGGGGTCCTCGGGCCCGCGGGTTCCAACCATCACCGAATGGCAGTACTTCGACGGCAAGCGCTGGCGCGACATGACCGTCAACCGGGCGGAGAGCGACTCGCGCCGCCTCGCCTTCGGGAGCCATCCAGGGATCGAGAAGCAGATCGTCAACAACGTGGAGACGTACTGGATCCGCGGCAAGCTCGCCGAGCCGCTCAAGGATCCCGCCTCGGTGCAGCTCGACAGCGTCTCGTTGCGCGTGGAGATCCTCGGCGAAGGCATGGCGCCGGAGAATGCCTTCGTCAACATCGGCAACTACATCTTCCTCCCTGTCGACCAGGGAAAGAGCTTCCACCCCTTCGGCGAGGAGCCGAAGTTCGACTGCGCGCTCTACCTGGGCCACAAGGAGCTGTTCTCCGCGCCCGAGGCGCGCATCCGGCTCGAGGCCCAGCTCGTCGAGCCATCCGTCGTGCCCACGCCGGAGGGCAGCCCGGACCTGGCGTTGAACTTCGAATACTGGAACGGCCGCAAGTGGGCGGAGCTCGGCCGGACCTCTCCCATGGGCGTCTCGGGAGTGCAGGGGCAGTTCAACTTCCTCGACTCGAGCGGCGCGTTCACGCGCAGTGGCGCGATCAGCTTCGACCGGCCCACCGACTTGGTCGAGGCCGAGGTCGGCGGGCAGAAGAACTTCTGGATCCGGGCGCGCATCAACGCCGGGAACTATGGAGCGCCTGGTTCGTACGAGCTGATCGGCCAGAACTGGGTCTTCAAGGAGGACCGGCCGCTGCGGCCGCCCTGCCTCAAGTCGCTGGTGTTCAAGTACGTGCGCGAGCCGAAACCCATCGCGCACTGCATGAGCTTCAACGATTTCCAGTACCGCGACCACATCGACGACCTGAACACGCCGTACGTCTTCTTCCAGCCGTTCCTTCCCGACCAGGACGGGACGCCGGCCCTCTACCTGGGGTTCGACGCGAGGTTCCCGCAGCAAGCCATCAATCTCTATTTCGAGCTGGACGACGTGGCCGCGGGCGGCGGGGAGCAACTCGGGGGATCTGCTCCCGGCGCCTTGGAGGAGGACCTGGTGCAAAAGGGGCCGCGCGTCGTCTGGGAGCACTGGGACGGCGGTCGCTGGGCGGACCTCTTGCCGCAGGACCGCACCTACGGGTTCACGCGCTCCGGCTATCTCACGTTCAACGGGCCGCGCAACTTCGAGAAGCGCAGCGTCTTCGATAGCGAAGCCTGGTGGCTGCGGGCGCGTCTGGAGACCGGCAGTTACGACCTGCCGCCCGTCCTGCGCGCCGTGCTGGTGAACGCGGTGGACGCGATCAACGGTGTCACCGTGGAAGAAGTGCTCGGCTCTTCCGATGGCTCGATCGACCAGAGCTTCACGCTCGCGAACGCTCCCATCCTCGCCGGGCCCGAGCTCTGGGTCCTGGAGCCCGACGCGCCCACGTCCGCCGATCGCGGGATCATCCTGAGAGAGGAAGGACCCGAGGCGATCGAGCCGGACGCGGATGGCGCCGGTTCCTGGGTCCGCTGGCACGAGGTGGAGAGCTTCTTCGACAGCCAGGCGAGCGCGCGCCATTACCTCTGCGACCCGATCAAGGGCGAGGTGACCTTCGGCGACGGCCGCAAGGGCTGGGTTCCTCCGGTCGCCCGCGACTCGATCAAGTGCGAATACCGCCTCGGGGGTGGCGTGGCCGGCAACGTGGGCGCGAATACCCTCACGGTACTGAAGCAGAGCATCGCCTTCGTGCAGAACGTCACCAACCCGTTCGCCGCCCAGGGCGGCGCCGATCCGGAGAGCATCGAGGAGGCGAAGCGCCGCGGCACCTTCGCCATCAAGAATCGCGACCGCGCCATCACCACCGAGGACTACGAGTCGCTCGCTCTCGCGGCCTCGCGCCGGGTGGCGCGGGCGAAGTGCGTGCAGGCTTCCGACGGGAGCATCTCGCTGCTCCTGGTGCCGAAGGCGGAGCGGGGGAACGGCGATGCGCGGGCCGCTCCCTCCCGGGACTTGATCGACCGGGTCGCCGCCTACATCGACAAGCGCCGGCTGATCACCGCCCGGGTGAACGTCGGCAAGCCCAAGCTGATGCCGGTCTCCCTCGAGCTGACCATCTCGCTCAAGGCGGGCGCCACCGCCGACCGGGTGAAGGCCGACGTGAAGGAGAAGGTGAAGACGCTCCTCAATCCGCTCCACGGCGGCCCCAAAGGCGAGGGCTGGCCCTTCGGGCGCGCGGTCGGCAAGGCCGACCTGTACCCGGTGGTGGAGGGCGTGGACGGCGTCGATCGAATCGCCGACCTGATCATCATCGACGAGAGCCGCCGGCTGCGGGTGGAGATGCTGAAGCTCGCCGAGGACGAGCTGCCCCAGCTCATCGGCGTCGAGATCTACGACCGCGGATGACCAACATGGCCGAGCAGATCTTCGAAACTCCCGCGATCGCGCCTCCCCTCCTCGGGCTTCCGCTCGGCCAGGCCCGCCGCGTCGCGCGCAGGCGCGCCGAGGCCCGCGTCGAGTTCAAGCTCGTCGATTCCGAAGAGAAGGCGCTCACGGTCGTGCGCCAGTACCCGGAGGCGGGGGACGCGCTGCCGCAGTCGCGCCTGATCAAGGTGGAGATCGCCACCCGCCCCTGGATCGACTTCCTCCCCGGCATCTACCAGGATGCCGACGAGGAGAACGCCGACTTCCTCCGCCGCTTCCTGTTGATCTCCGCCCACCTCACCTCGGGCGTGGAGGAAAGCCTCGAATTCGTCCACGAGCTGTTCGATCCGCGGATCACCAACCAGAACTGGCTGCCCTGGCTCGCCTCCTGGCTGGCCATGCCGCTGCTCGAAGGCTGGGACGAGGAAAAGCGCCGCGAAATCATCCAGCGCACGCCGGAGCTGTACCGCAAGCGGGGGACCGCCGAGGGCCTGAAGCTGGCGCTGCGGCTCTTCGCCGACATCAAGGCCGAGATCCACGAGGGCGAGTGGCCGTATCCGGGGCTGGTGATCGGCAAGTCGAGCACCATCGGCAAGGACACCGTGCTCTCGCCGCCGGTGTTCGTCAGCCAGTGCTTCACCGTGGAGCTGCCCGACCGGAAGGCGGAGATCTCCCGCGAGCGGCTGCGCACCGTGCAGGCGCTGGTCGAGACCGAGAAGCCCGCCCATGCGCACTACGCGTTGGTGTTCGAACGGACAGAGCCGGTCTACGAGAAGGTCCCCTTTCTCCACGTGGGCAAGACGGGACGAGTCGGGGTGGACGCCCGCATCGGTGGTCAGGAAGATGTTCCCGCCACCCAGGATGAGGAGCTGCAGAAGCTCGGGCTGGGGCGCTAGTCGCGGCCGCCGAAGGCGGCTTAGCGACTATTGTTTTTAGGCTGTACAGATTGGGAGACGCGCTTCAGAGCTTCGGTTTGACATCACCTGCCCTTCGGTCGTTTTCTGGAAGGGCCGCACGGTCGGAGGACGCAATGGCGGAGCAGGCCAACTTCAAGCGGATCAACTTCTTCGAGGGCTTCTTCACCACCGACGAGGACTGGAACGCGGCGGAGGCCTACCACCTCGAGAAGCGGCGCCTGCACAACTGCGTCCTGCATACGCCGGGCGTGGTGCCGGTCGAGGCGGGCGGACTCAAACTGACGGCGCGCGGCCGCGGCGATCTCTCCTTCGAGGTCGCTCCCGGCTACGGCATCGACGGGCGCGGAAACGAGCTGGTGCTGCGCGACCCGGCGGTGAAGGTGATCGAGGCGGACAAGCTCAAGCTCCCGCAGACCGTCTACGTGGCGATCAAGTATTTCGAGGAGCCGACCGACTTCATCGCCTACAAGGAGAACCCCCGGTTCAAGGGACATCGCCGGATCGAGGAGAAGGTGAAGATCGAGGTGATGGCGCGCGAGCCCGACGGAGTGGAGGCCATCGAGCTCGGCCGGGTGCGCCTCGAGGAAGGCGTCCGCGAGATTCGCGACGCGCTCGATCCGCGGGTGCCGGGTCCCGGCGAGATCGACCTGCGCTTCGTGCCCATCGCCGGGACCGCCGGCAGCCACGCCTCGCCGCTGCTGCGCGTGGAAGTGGCGAACGGGCTCTCCGAGAAGGCCGCTCTCAGCCAGCTCCTCTGCAGGATGGGCGTCCCGGCGGCGAACCACCTGCGCGGCGCGGTGCTCGCCGCCGAGATGGTGAACAGCGCCAACGCCGTGGGGCCGTCCAACCTCGCCGACGTGCTCACGGGCGTGGTCGAGCTCGAGCGCGAGATGGTCGACACCATCGAGAAAGACTTCCCCCAGATCGCCGCCCGCAAGGGCTTCGCCGAATACAAGAAGGCGCTCGAGGCCCTCACCAAGGTCGTGCGCGACCGCCCGCGCGACGCCGACGGCTGCATGGGGATCGCTCGCTTCCTCAGCGCCTCCAACCAGGCGCTGACGCCCGTGGTGAAGGAGAAGCTCACGCCCTCCGCGAAGAAGGAGGTCAAAGGGGAGCAAATCTCCTGGAAGGACGTGGTCATCCGGTCCAAGGACTTCCCGGAGGAGCTCAACATCGACGGCTCCAATTTCGTGCGCGTCGACCACCTGCAGCTGGTCAACGACGAATCGGAGAAGGCGCACAAGTTCCGCATCGAGGGGCAGAAGGACATGTGGAAGAGCCGCCAGACCTTCACCTATCCCGACAAGGAGTCGGTCTCCGACTCGGGCATCGCCTACATCGGCGGGGAGGCGAAGTGGCTGGTCCAGAACCTCAAGCCGGGCAAGGACCTGATCATCATCAAGCGGTTCGACGCCATCCTCGGCGAGCAGATCTGCGACATCAGCGTGGACGGCAAGAAGGTGGGCCAGTGGAAGGTGACCGAGGCCGACCGCAAGCACCGCTGGCGCAACCATTACTTCCTGGTGCCGGGGACCTTCGTCACCAACGATACGCTGGAGATGTCGGCGAAGGCCGTCTCGGCCGAGCGCGACATCAACATGTTCCAGCTCTGGTTCTACCAGCCCGCGTAAGGGAGACCATTCGTGTCGTTCCTCGCCATCGTCGATCGCATCCTGCCGTTCCTGAAGAAAGACAAGCAGCAGGGCAAGGTCTGCCCAAACGGCCACGTGATGCACCCGAGCTGGGACACCTGCCCCTACTGCCTGGAGATGCAGCAGGCGATGATGGCGGGAGGCGGCGGCGTGTCGGCCATCCCGATGCCGTCCGCCGGCCAGGGCACCGCCATGCTGAACGTCCAGGAGATCGGCGGCGAGAAGGGCCGCGGATCGCAGGACAAGAGCCGCGAGGTGTGCGGCTGGATCGTGGCGCTCAACGGCCAGCACAAGGGCGAGGACTTCCGCTTGCGGGTGGGCAAGAACGTGCTCGGCACGGCGGCGGACTGCGACATCGTGCTCACCGACAAGAAGATCTCCCGCAAGCACGCCACCGTGCGCTACGAGGGTGGGGAGTTCCAGATCGCCGATCTCGACAGCTCGAACGGCACCTTCGTGAACGACGAGAAGGTGCAGAAGCACGACCTGATCGACAACGACATCGTCAAGCTCGGGGACATCGAGTTCGAGTTCAAGTGCCGCGCGATGCGCGAGAAGCGCGAGTGAAGACGAATCTCTGGACAGGCCTTCTGGCGCTCTGCGCGCCGGTCGCCGCTCTTGCCGCCGGGGCGCAGCTCTCCATTCAACAAGTCCAGGCCACCCAGAACCGGTGGCCGCACGTGCGCGCCTACGTGAACGTGATCGGCGCCTCCGGCTCGCCGATCCAGGGCCTCTCGCAGGATCTCTTCCGCGTCTACGAGAGCGGCGGCAACGACAGCTCGAAGGTCGAGCGGGTGGAGTCGCTGGAAGCGGCACAGACCGGGGCGTCCATCGTCATCGTCATCCAGGCTTCCGGCGCGATGATGGGGATCCAGGAGGACATCAAGAAGGCGGTTTCCGCCTTCGTCAACGGGTTGGGTGAGAAGGACCAGGTCGCGGTCGTCGACTACGGGGAGACCCCGGAGATCGTCGCCCCGTTCTCCGAGGACAAGGGCGACGTCGCCGGCAAGGCGGCGAAGATCACCTTCACCGGCCGCTCCTTCCTCCTCTACGACGGGCTCGCCCAGGCCATCCAGCTGTACGCGGCCGCGGCTTCGCCCGGAAAAGGGGGCGCGCAGACGCTCCTGCCGGCAGCGAAGGCGATCATCCTCGTCTCCGACGGCCGCGACAACGGCAGCGCAACCGACGTCGAGAAGGTGATCAGCGACGCCGCCAAGCGGCGCATTCCCATCCACGCCGTGGCCCATTCGGAGCTGGATCAGGACTCGCTGGCAAATCTGGAGATGATCGCCCGGCGCACCGGGGGAACCTATCGGCCGGCGCCCAACGTCGACGACATCAACAAGTCGCTGACGGTGATCAAGGACTACATCAACAAGATGTACGTCATCCAGTGGAAGACGCGCCTGCCGCACGACGGGAAGGACCACAAGATCGAGATCGCGATGGAGAACGAGGGCAGCAGCACCTCCCTCAAGTCCTCCATCCTGGTGCGAACGCCGGGCTTCATCGACTGGCTGAAGATCGGGATCATCGCCGCGGTGATCCTGCTGCTGGTGATCGGCGGGGTCGCGATCTACATCGTCACCCGTCCCAAGCCTCCACCCACCCGCTTCTGCCCCGTCTGCAAGCGGGCGCAGATGCCGGAGTGGGACGTGTGCCTCTTCTGCCTCAAGTCCGCCAAGGCCCGCCTGATCATGCAGAAGGGCGCCGGGCCGAAGGGCAAGACCTGGCCGCTGGTGGGGAAGATCGTCTCCCTCGGCAGCGGGCCGGAGAACAGCATCCGCATTCTCGACGGCGCGGTCTCCGGCAAGCACGCGGGAGTCGCCATCGACGGGAACAAGTTCGAGATCGTCGATCTCGGCTCGAAGAACGGAGTGCTTGTGAACGGCAAGCGGACGCCCAGGCGCTTCTTGCGCAACGGCGACGTGATCACGCTGGGGATGACGGAGTTCAAGTTCGAGTCCGCCATCGCCGCGGCGGACGACGAGGCCGAGGATTGAAATTTCGCAACGCGGGCGGATTCAGCGCCGGCGTGCGCGCTCTGAACGACAGTTCCAGCCCCACCCGCGTTGACTTCCGCTTCGGCGCCAACCAGCCTCGCGCGGTCCGACCACTGTCGGTGGAGGAGTCATGCGCACTCGCTCGATGCTCGCGCCACGGATCGCGCTCGGTTGCTTCGCCGGGGCCGTGCTGTACGCCAGCGCCAGCCATGCGGCGCCGATCGGGTGGATCGACGGCGGGTACTGGGCGAACGGCCAGTTCAATGTCAGCGGCTGGGCGTGCGACCCGGGCTCGGCGCGGTCGGTGTGGGTCAGCCTGACGGATCCCCGTACGGGGCAAGCGATGGCGTCGGTCCTGGCGAATGGCTGGAGCGAACCAGCCGTCGCCGCCGCGTGCAGGGCACCCGGCGCGACCTACCTGAGATTCAACATCCCGCTCGCCGCCGCGATGGAGGAGTCGGTGGTCGGCCAACCGATCCAGGTCAGGGCGACGTCGAACTTCTATCCCTGGACGATCATGTCGATCGGCAACTCCGGGACGTTCAGGTACCCGGACAACACCATCCGGGGCTACGTCGACAACGCGTCGTACGACGGGAGCCAGGTGGTCCTCGTCGGTTGGGCCTGCGCCGGCGGCATCGCCCAATCCGTCAACGTCCACGTCTACGTGGGAGGACCTGCGGGCAGCGGCAGCTGGTTCACGGCGGCCACGGCGAATCAGCCGAGCGAACCCGCGGTGGCTGGGGCCTGCGGCGTCGGTTACGGCGCGTATCGGTTCAGCATCGCGACTCCCTTCGGGCCCGAAGTGATGATGCAGCTCGGGGGGCTGAAGATCTACGTGCACGGGATCTCGCCGGTGGGCGGATCGAACCGGCTGTTGACCAATTCGGGCCTCTTCGCGCTGCCGGGGCAGCGCGCCACGGTCAGCGGGACCTGCGGTTACGTGCCGGCGCTCTGGAACGCGCCCTATGGATCGGTGGTCCTGAGCCGGAGCAACGGCGGACCCATCCGTCCGGTCATCGTCGCCATCGGCGAGTACTACACGCACAGCATGCTCTCGCTGGGGACGAGCGGCATCGTCCATGCGGAGATGCAGACGCCCGCCCAGAGCGGCTGGCCGACGGTCTGCACCCGTCCGCTCGATGGAGACCAGCTCCAGTACGGGTATCCGGGCGTGGAGCAGATCAACCTGGGCGGCGCGTATGCGGATCTTCAAGGAGAGGAGATCACTCCCGTGTACCAGTGGGGCGATCCGGGGGCGACGGCGGCAGTCGCGAGCTCGATCGCCGGCGCTCCGCAGATCACGGTGCAATCGAAATCGGATGGGGCGATCTGGCTCCCGCGCAAGCTGCGGAACGGGGCGCCGATCAGCTATTCGCTCTACCAGTACCGCAACATCGAGCAGACCAACGAGCTCGCGAGCAACTCGGTGAACAACGGCATGGTCTGCTCCACCTTCCTCTCCTGGGCGCATCTGCAGGGTGGGGCCGGTTACGTGCCCGCCTACACCTACGATCACGCGCTGATCGCGAACGCGGCGAACGCGCTGTTCAACACGGTCCAGAACGCCTGCAACTCCGGGGTGGGGTTCTGGGGCGGCCTGCTCCGGTCGGTTTCCTGCCCCTTCAACAACGTCTGCGAGAACGCCGGCGACCAGGTGACGAATTGCATGGCCGCGAATGCGTGCGCGACCAGCGACAACACGATCTGGTACGGCGTCCGCGACGATCCGAACGCCACGGCCACGTCCATCAGCCCGGATCGCATCGCCGGGCTCGCGCCACACGGCGTCGGAACGACGATCTGGTCGTACGACCAAGGATATCACCCGATCGCCTGGAACGCGCCGGGACCACAGTACGGCTGCTGGTACTGACGGAATGCGGACCCGACGCAAGCTGCTGCTGGCTGGCGCGGCCGCGCTGATGGCGCTGCTCGCGCTCATGTTGCGCCGGGACCACGAGGAGTCGGTGAGTGGTCTGCAGACTTCGGCGGTGGTGCAACCGCAGCCGGCGGAACCCTCGGCCCGGACGCAGCCGCTCGCCACGCCGCCGGCGCGGCCCGCGTCGGCCGCCGTCGCTCCTCCCGTGTTCGACCTGGTCCGCATCGAGAAAGAGGAAGTATGCGAGGGAGAAGAGAACCTGATCACGGTCCGGGCGCACACCACGGACGGCAACGACGCCTTCCTCCACTACACGGTGGCAGGCGAGGCCGGGTCGCAGGTGCCGGTCCGCGCCTACCTGGGCCGCGACGGAAATCCGCCGCCGCAGTACGCGGTGGCGTTCAGCAAGGACAACGTGGCGACCCGGATCGACCTTCCTCGCTACCGGGTGAAGAACTGCCGTCCCACGCGCATCCTGGTCGTGACCATGCGGATGCTGCCGAACTCCGTAGGCGAGCGGGAATTCACCGCCACCGTGCAAACGCTCGACGGCGCCCCCTTCACTCCGGCCTGGTACGAATGGTCGTTCGGAGACGGCGAGTCTGGGGTGACCCCCGGGCCCATCGCCATCCACGACTACTCCACCCTGCCGCAAAAGACCGCCTTCAGCGACCTTCTCGTGAAGGTGAAAGCCTTGGACGGCAGCGGCCAGATGGTCGAAGGCAGGCTCCCGCTCCACCTCCGCAACGTCGCGTTCGCTACCCGGCTGCGCGGGATGGCGACGATCTTCGCCGCGCCGGTGCCACGCTTTCCGGAGGCCGGACCCGACGGGATCGTGCGCCAGAGATTCCGCCTCTGGCACGCCGAGGACGGGCCGGTGCAGATCGCCGGAGCGACGCTGTCGAGGTTCTTCCTTCCTGCGAGCGAGGGAAGCGCGCCCGCGGCGCCCACCACCGTCGCGCTGGATCATTCGCGGGTCCTGCGGCACGCCGAGATCCCGCCCGGCGCTTTCGTGGAGGAGTCGCTCGAATTCGACTTTGGAGCCGACGCCGCCGTCTACGCGGTGACGCTCGCGGTCCAGGGCGTCACCGCATCGGGGATGCAGGCCCGCGGCGAGCTCGCCTTGCTCAGGCCACCGCCCAGGCCGACGCGAGAGAACAGCGTTCCCATCCAGGATCCGGCGATGATCCAGAAGATCCGGCGCGCGATGGCCATCCTGAATCAGGAGACCGTCAGCCAGGAAGACATCTGGCGGCTCGAGCGCGAAGGAAAGCTGCAGTAAGCGCGCCCGGTGCAGCAGCAGCGATAGCTAGGTTTCCTCGAGCGCGTTCATCAGGGTGCGCCACTGCAGATAGGCTTCGCGCGACTGCCGCTCGTGCGATGGCCGGGGCGCAAGCGTTCGTGGGTCCGCGGCCTGGACCCATTCCTTCTGCGGCACCAGCTGCGGGAGCGGGACCGGGTCCCAGGCGACGAGGGGGTGCTCCATCTGCGGCGCGGACATCTCCTGCTCCGCGGGCGGCTGCTCGTCCTTCACCACGTCACGCCGGATGAGCATCTGCTCCTTGCACTCGTCGAGCGCCCAGTCCACCTCGTCGGGGCGTTCCCACGCATCGGGCTCGCCCGGCCCGAGGCTCTCCTTCACGGTCTGGTCCCACCACATCAGGAACCACTCGGCGTGCATCGGTCCCAGGAACCGCACGCGTTCCCGCGCCATCCACGGCAGATCGAGATGGCGGCGCCGGAACTCGGGTGAGATCCAGCGATAGGCGGGATCGCCTGGCGCAGGGACGATGGTCTCGTTGGCGGGCGCGTGCGTGCGCGGGTCGAGCCGGAAGTTGCGCGGCTCGAGCCGGTGCAACGGCGCGCGCGCGAGCGGCGTGCGCGGGCGGATCCGCAGGGGCTCCGCCGGAGCTCGCGGCACCGTTGGCGGCTCGACCTCGGGCGCGACGCGGAACTCGGCATCGAGCCGGAGCTTGCGAGGTTGCACGACCTCCAGATGCGCCGGGGGCGGAGGCAGCGCCGACAGACGCAGCAGTCGCGACGGATTTCGACCGGCGAGCGGCGGCGTCCAGAATTCGCCCGGCGGCGGCTCGGCCGCCGGCGCCTCTCGAGGGAGGACGAGGCGGACTTCGCCGAGCCCGCGCGGAAGTTGCCGCGCGATCAGCCTGCGCACCCGGAGGCGGGAGAAGAACCTGCGCAGCGCCTCCAGCAGCGCGCGGAACACCTACGTCTCCGCGTCGGGGTCGCGTGATCCGACCGGCACCGGGCCGGAACGGCGACCCCCTTTCGCTACTGGTAGCGATCTCGCCGCGAGCGCTTCCGCCACCGGCAGGAGCCCTTCGAACAGCGCGCCGAACTTCACGCCGCCGTCGCGGGTGATGTAGATCGCCGCTCGTTGCGGCAGCCGCGGGGCGTCCGGCAGGGCGCTGTTGGGATCGTCGGACACGCGAACCTCATCGTACCGGATTCCGACCCTCTTGACGACGACCGCTCGCTTGCTCGAAACTACGGCAGTCCTTCGTCTGTCCGTCTGGCGAGGGCGCGGGGAGTTTCCGCCTTGCCCGACGACAAGCGCTTCGTCCCGGACTTCCAGCTCGTCGTGGACGGGCAGGCGGCGGATCCGGAGCTGAAGGGGTCGATCGTCGGCATCCGCGTCACCGACGACATGGACAAGGCCAGCCGGTTCTGGCTCCACCTCTCGGACGTCGGCCGCAAGTGGACCCGGCAGCAGAAGTTCAAGCCCGGCACCGCCATCGAGATCAAGCTCGGTTACCAGGGCCAGCTCAAGAGCGTCTGCAAGGGAGAGGTGTCGAACATCGAGATCGTGCTCACGGCCGACGGCCCGAGCCGCCTGGTGGTCGCGGGCGTGGACAAGGGGCACGGCTTCGACAAGGGTACCGTCACGAAGACGTACAAGAACGTGAAGGACAGCGATCTCGCCACCCAGATCGCGCGGCGCCACAACCTGTCCGCGGAGGTCGAGGACAGCAAGGTCGTCCACGACTACGTCATCCAGAACAACCTCTCCGACTATGACTTCCTCATGCAGCGGGCGGCGCTGGCGGGGTTCCGCGTCTACGTCGACGACCGGAAGCTGCTGTTCAAGAAGCCCAAGCTCGGCGATCCGCCGGCGGCGAAGCTGGTGTGGCGGGAGAACATCGGCCGCCTGATCCAGGAGGTGAACACCTTCGACCAGGTCTCGAAGATCACGACGTCCGGCTGGGACCCGAAGAACGCCCGCGAGATGACCGGCCCCGGAAAGACGGGCGACGAATACGGCAAGCAGGGCGGGACCGTCACCGGCGCGCAGCTCGTCAAGCAGATGTTCGGCGACATCGAGCAGGTGGTGACGCTGGCCACCGGCGAGAAGAGCTTGCTCGAGGCGGTGGCGAAGAGCGAGTACAACCAGCGCGCCGGAGCGTTCGTGCACGCGGAGGCGCGCGTCACCGGCGATCCCGCCATTCGCGCGGGCTCCGTCGTCGAGGTGGAGAAGGCGGGCAAGCGCGTCGACGGGCAGTACTACGTCGTTTCCACCGACCACCTGTTCTTCGTCGACACCGGCTACGCGACCGAGTTCCGCGCCAAGCGGTACACGATCAAGAAGGGGTCTGCGCCGGTCAAGAACCTCGCCAAGTTCGCCCAGGCCGTGCAGCAAGCCGCAGAGAAGGCGCAGCAGATCGCGCAGAACATCCAGAACGCGGCGGCCTGGGCGCTGAAGGCCGCGCGCGAGGCGGCCAAGCGCGCCTCGCAGGCGCTCGAAGCCGCCAAGCAGGTCTGGCAAGACGTGAAAGACGCTCTCGAGCAGGTGAAGCAGGGCGCCGGCGACGTCGCCCAGGCGGCCCTCAAGAGCGTCGAGAGCAAGCTCGCGGGGCTCAAGGACTACGTCGCCCAGGCCGACGCCAAGGTCGCCGAGGCGGCGCAGGAGGCGGTCAACGCGACTCAGGAGGTCGCGCGCGAGGCGCTGACCAAGGCGCACGAGGCCGCCGCGCAGGTCGCGGAGATCGCCGGCCAGGCGATCCGGCACGCGGCCGACGCCTACGACGCGGTGAAGGCCGCGGCCCTGGACGCCGTGCATACGGTGGGCGACCAGCTCTCGCAAGCGGTGCAGGGACTCAAGTCGAGCGCGCGGGTCGCGGCGGAAACCGCCCTCGAGGCGGGCAAGGCAGGAATGACGCTGGCGCAGGCGGCCATCGCCAAGGGCAAGAGCGCGATCGAGATGTGCGCCGCCTCCGCGGCGGCCGCCGCGAAATCGTTGATCGACGGCCTGGGGAGCGATCTGGGGCAAGTGATCGACGCGGTGAAGTCCTCCGGTGACGCGGCGGGCAAGAGCATCGGGAGCGCCATCGCCGCCGGCGCCCAGAACGTCCTCGATGCCGCCAAGGATGCAATCCACCAGGCGCAGGACGCGATCGCGAAGGCGAAGGAAGCGGTGCAGAACGCCGCCGACACGATCAAGAAGAACGTCGCCGACAAGCTGAAGGACCTGGTCGATCAGGCGAAGGGCATGGTCGACGAGGTGAAGAAGACCGTCGACGAGTACAAGGAGAAGTTCGAGGAATACAGGAAGCAGATCGAGGACGCCATCGATCAGTACGGCGGCAAGTGGATCAAGGCGGGCGTCTACATCGGCGAGCACGGCGAGAACGCGTTCAAGGCCGGCAAGTCCTGCTTCGAGCACATCAAGAGCGGCCTCGCGCTGCTCAAGGAGAAGAAGTGGGAGGACGCCGGCAAGGAAGTCGATCCGGCGCAGCAGGACTTCGAGACCGCGAAGAGCGAGGTCCAGCTCTGCATCGACAAGCTCGAGGAGGTGGAGAAGGACCTCCCGGACAGCGTCAAGCAGTCGCTGCGGACCGTGATCGACAACGTCCGGAAGATGCTCCCGGAGGGGGAGTCATCGCTGACGAAGTTCATCGAGGCGGTGAAGGCGAAGGTCGGCACGCTCGCCGCGAAGGCGAAGGAAGCCTACGAGAAGGCGAAGAAGATCTACGACCAGGTCAAGGCCGGGTACGACGAGTACAAGCAGCAGTTCGAGCAGCTCAAGGAGTTCTACGAAGCCGCGAAGGAGGCCGTCCAGAGCGGTGAGAAGGCCTGGGCCGGGGGGAAGGACGGGATCGCGAAGTGCAAGGAAGCGCTGGACCTGGCTTCGAAGCGCGACGGGGAGGCGGCGAAGAAGGGCGGCGAGGAAGCGAAGGCGGAGCTCGAGCAGGCGAAGCAGGACGAAGAAGACTGTGCCGAGAAGGCCAAGGCCGCCTACGACATGCTCCCCGAGCAGGTGAAGCACGCCCTCGAGCAGCTCGTCGAGAAGCTCCAGGGCCTGATGGGGAACGCCGAGTCCACCCTGGGCAAGACGCTCGCCGCGCTGGAGCGGAAGCCCGGCGAGCCGGCGGAGGGCGGCGCCTTCGAAGAAGCGCAGGCTGCGCAGAAGGAGTCCGAGCAGCTCTTCGCGAAGGGCTGGGACGAGGGGAAGAAGCACCTGGAGAACGTCGCGGCGGAGATGAAGAAGACGATCTCCGAGGCCATCGATCGCCTGCTGAAGAAGATCGAGGAAGAGGTGATGAAGGTCGCCGAGCAAGTCCTGGAGAAGGCGCTGCAGACCGCGGCGGCCTCGTGGGACCTGAAGGAGACCGACAGCGCCACGGAGGCCGGGGCGACCAGGCAGCTCGAGGCCGCGATGCAGCGCGCCCTCGACGACGCCAAGGAGGAACTGAAGCGGCTCGGCGAGGACTTCAAGGCGGCCGCCGAGAGAGCAGGTGCGGACATGCTCACGCACCTCGCGACCGGCACGGATGCGGTGACCGGCAGCGCGGATCAAAGCGTCGCCGCGTCCGAGGAAGTGCAGAACAACCCGGTGCGAAAGGCCGACGAGCACAGCAAGGCCGCCGAGGCGCAGCACGACGAGCTCGCCCGCGGGCACGACGAGAACAAGGACAAGCACGAGGAGCAGACGAAGAAGTTTCTCTCCAGCCTCAAGGACCAGTACGGGAAGGTCCACGAGATGGGCCAGAAGATGCAGGGCCCGCTCGCCGAGGCCGTTCAGAAGAGCGGCGTATCGATCGACAAGAGCGCCGGCATCCAGATGTCGCAGGCGCGCGGGGCGCTCGACCAGATCGCGAGCGCTTACGCGCAGGCGAAGTCGGGGTACGACGAGGCGGAGCAGCATCGCGGGAGCCTTCAGAATCTGGTCTCGCGCATGCCGGAGTTGCGGGAGAAGGTCGACCAGGCTTTCACGCAGCTGAAGAGCGCCTGCGACGAGGGCAGCAAGGCCTCCGACGAGGCGAAGAAGACGGTGAAGGAGCACGAGAAGGAGATCGCGGCCGAGGCGGAGAAGGCGACCGCGGAGGCCGCCAAGGCGGTGAAGCGGGCGGAAGCGGCGCTCGCGGAAGCGAAGAAGAGGATCGAGCAGAACAAGGCGCTCTTCCGTGGGATGCCGATGCGTAAGGGAGCGGCGGAAGCGATCGACGCTGCCTCCGCTGCGGCGCGAAGCGCCACCGGGGCGGCGGAGTCTGCGAAGAACAGTGGCGCGGAGGCGAAGGAGAGCGCGACGGGGGCGTGCAAGGTCCCCGACGACGAGCGCGTGAAGGAGGCAGTGCTCGCCGCCATCGGTGAGTTGGAAAAGGCGGTGAAGAAGGCGGAAGAGACCGCGGAGAAGGCGCAGAAAGCCGTGGACAGCGCGGCCCAGGGCGATGCGGCGGAGGCGAAGAAGAACGCCGGCGCCGCGCAGTCTTCGCAGCAGGCGACGGCGAGCGCGGCGGGAAGCGCCAGCGCATCCGCGAAGCAGAGTCAGCAGACGGCGGCGCAGGCGGCGGGGCGGAAGGAGCCGCCCAAGGAAGAGAAGGGTGGGGAGGAGAAAGGTCCGGCGGGTGCAACTGGAGCGGGCCAGCCGCGGAAACCTGCTGGCGCAGCGGAGACGGCCGCCGCGGGCGCTCCGCAAGCAGCCCCATCCGCGGGGCAGGCGCAGGCTCCCGCGGGCGCGGCGCAGACACCCGCAGCGGCGGCAGGGCCGGCAGCGGGCACGAAACCGCCGGGAACAGCGCCGTCCGTACCTGGGGTACCGGAAGTCTCCGGCGCCGGCATCGTTTCTCAGGCGCAAGGAGCCCCGGGCCAGGCCGCGGCAGTTGCGCCGCCCGCAACGCCGGAAGTTCCCGGCGCTGGAATCGCCGCTCAGGCGCAAGGAGCCGCAGGCCAGGCGCAGGGAGTGGCCGGTGGACCTCCGCCCGTCCCGAGCGCGCCGGGATTCGTCGAGACTGCGCAAAGCGCCGCCGCAGGGCCGGGAGAAGTCGCGAAGAAGGCCGGCGCCGCCGGAGCGCCAGACGCGGCGTCGGACATCGCTACCGGCATCGGCGCGGCTGCAGGGGCCGCGGGCATCGCGGCAGCCGCCGCGGCGGCGACGCAGACGGCGGAAGCGCGACCCGAGGCAACTGTCGTGAGCGCCGCGACGGACGCTGTCGGGAAGGCCACCCCGGGCGCCGCCCATGACGTGGCCGACACGGCGCACGATGTGTCCGCGCGCGTCGCGAAGGGGAAGGAGGTGGGGGACGCGGCGAAGGACACCGCGCAGCAGAAGGTGGAAGTCGCGGCGCTCGGCACGAAGCCCGCCGCCGGGTTGGAGCAGGCGAGGGGCCTCGAGGAGAAGCTTGCACGCAAGCTCGAGGGCGTCGAGAGCGCGAAAGACACCGCGGAGAAAGCTGACCAGGGCGACGATAGCGCGGACATCGAGGAGTAAGGCTTCGCGGGGGCCGCGTTGATAATTGAATTCAGGAACGAATTGCAAAAAGAGACGCGCTGCGGCGTGAGAATCCTCCCTGCGCGGCTTGACTCGTCCTGGAATTCTCCCAAAATGGGCGATGCCCCCTTACCTCTGCGCTCACTTCGGGAGAACAACTCCTAAGGTAGTGGAACGTCTTGATGCCCAGACACCAGGTCATCCGCGACGTCAGCCAGACCCTCCTCGGCGTGCTCCGCGCCGAGATGTCTTCGCAGAAGAGCAAGGCGAAGGCTCACCTGGCCGCGCCGACCGCGGAGTTCTTGCGCAAGAACGCGCCCTGCCTGGTCCTGTACCTCTACGACATCCGCCCCTCCATCGACGTGCGCACCAACGAAAACTGGCACCTCGAGGAGGAAGTCACCGACGAGAAGGGCGAAACCCACGTTGTCCGCTACGCCCGTCCGCTGGAGATGGGGCTGCACTACCTGCTCACCGCCGCCGCCGACGATCTCGCGGACGAGCACGAGATCCTCGCGCTGGGCATGAAGGCCTTCCTCGATCACCCGAAGCTCCACGGCGAGGAGCTCTCCGGCGATTCGTTCTTCAAGCACGACGCGCTGTCGGTCCAGCACGACACCGCGTTCACGCTGGAAACCGCCGCGGCCGTGTTCAGCGGGCTGGGCCAGGCCGCGCGGGTCGCCATTGGTTATCGCACCGACGCGCGCCTCTTCTCCGGCCGCGAGCTCGGGCGCAGCAAGCGCGTGCGCGAGCGGCACATCGACGTGTTCGATCAGCTGAGGCCACCCCCGGGCAGCGTGAGCGCCAGGGAGCTGGGGGTGGAGGCGAAGCCACCGAAGATCGTGTCTCCGCCGCGGAAGTGACTCCCTGGACTGAGGGGAAGTTCGTTCGACCTGTGGTCATCACGAAGAGGAAACAAAGCACTCTCCCACGCGAGGCCGCCTCCCTTGTGCGGTCTCCAACCACCGAACGGTAAGGAGCAGTCAATGGCAACGTCGTACTTGTCCCCCGGCGTCTATATCGAGGAGGTCGACCGCGGATCGAAGCCCATCGAAGCAGTCGGGACTTCGACCTGCGCGTTCATCGGCGAGTCGTCCGTCGGCCCCACCAACGAGGCCGTGCTGATCACCAACTGGGCGCAGTACACCCGGACTTTCGGCGACTTCACGCACTCGACCAACCTCGCGCACGCCCTGTACGGGTTCTTCAACAACGGCGGAAGCAAGGCATTCGTCTGCAACGTCGCCCCCAAGTCGGTGACGGCAGAGCAGGCCGCCAAGGAGGCCGAGAAGAAGGAAGCGGAGGCGAAGAAGGCTGCCGAGTCGGGCAAGCCGGCTGCGGCTCCCGCTCCGGCCGCCGCCGCGGCGCCTTCCGGCGCCCCGAACCCGGCGCTGTACGTCGGCAAGGACGAGGGTCCCGGCCGCCGCACGGGCCTCAACGTCTTCAACGACATCCCGGAGATCTCGCTGGTCTGCGCGCCCGGCCAGAGCGACGCGGCGATCCAGGACGCGGTGATCTCGCACTGCGAGAACAACAAGTACCGCTTCGCGATCCTCGACTCGGCGGAGGAGCTGGGCAAGGATGGCATCGCAAAGATGCCCAAGCCGCGCGACTCGCAGTACGCGGCGTATTACTTCCCCTGGATCCAGGTGTACGACCCCGAGAAGGGGAACATCTTCGTTCCGCCTTCGGGCCACGTGGCCGGCATCTACGCGCGCAGCGACTCCGAGCGCGGCGTGCACAAGGCGCCCGCGAACGAGATCGTCCGCGGAGCGCTGGGGCTCAAGTACACCATCTCGCGGCCTGAGCAGGACTTCCTCAACCCGCGCGGGATCAACTGCATCCGCAACATGGGCGATCGCGGCATCCGCGTCTGGGGAGCGCGCACCGTCTCCAGCGATCCGTCCTGGCGCTACATCAACGTCCGCCGCTTGTTCCTGATGATCGAGCAGTCGATCGAGATCGGCACCCAGTGGGTGGTGTTCGAGCCGAACGACGAGGCGCTCTGGAAGCGCGTCTCCCGCAACATCACGGCCTTCCTGCTGCGCATCTACAACTCGGGCGCGCTGATGGGCAAGACGCCGGAGGAGGCGTTCTACGTGAAGTGCGACTCCGAGACCAACCCGCCGGAAGTGGTCGACGCCGGCCAGATGGTCTGCGAGATCGGCATCGCTCCGGTGAAGCCGGCGGAGTTCGTGATCTTCCGCATCGGCCAGATGGCCGGGCAAGCGAAGTAAGGGAGGGGGCGTCCCGGGGGCGGGCTCGTCCGCCGCTCCCGGGACGTATGATCGGTACGGGGACACATCTCCATGGGTGTCCCCTGGACTGCGGGGCAGGAGCGGCGATCCGGGAGGGGCCCGGAAAGTGTGAAGTGGAAGCCCGGAGACGGAACGACCCGCCGCCGGATCGCAGTGCACGGCCCCCGCGGGGGCCTCACAGGAGCAGTTGAATGCCAGTGAAGTTCAGCCGTGACGTCCTCAAGGGGACGACCAAGAACACCGCCGGTGACTTCAACCAGCAGAGCCGGTTCACGGTCGAGATCGACGGTGTCACGCAGGGCGGCATCCACAAGGTGGATGGCCTCGATCACGAGCACGAGATGGTGGCCTACCAGGATGCCGACGATCACTTCCAGCGCATCCGCCCCGGCCGCCAGAAGGTCGGCACCCTGGTGCTGGAGCGCGACTGGTCGTCGAGCACCGAGTTCTACGACTGGTTCAAGACGGTCTACGAGGGCAACGTCCAGCGCAAGAGCATCAGCATCGTCTACCTCACCGACGACGGCGGCGAGTCCACGCGCGTGAACCTGCACGAGTGCTGGCCGAAGAAGTGGAAGCTCTCCGGCCTCAACTCGCGCACTTCGGGTCACGTGAGCGAGACGCTCGAGGTCATGTACGAGAGGATCGACTTCGCGTAGTCCCCTTCAACGCATTCGAGGAACGGAGAGACGACCATGGCAATCAAGTTTTCACGTGAGACCCTGAAGGGGCTGACCAAGACCAACGGCGACTTCCACTTGAGCCACAGGTTCGGGCTGGAGATCGACGGCATCACCATCGGCGGCATCCACAAGGTGGACGGGATCGAGTTCGAGGCCGAGGTGGTGGAGTACAACGACGGCGAGGACGCCTGGACGCACTGCCGCCCGGGCGTGCTGAAGCCGGGCCGGATCACCGTCGAGCGCGACTTCTCCTCGACCAAGGAGTTCTACAGCTGGCGCAAGGAAGTGATCGACGGGAAGGCCAACCGCAAGAGCATCTCCGTCATCTTCCACAACGACAAGGGCGACGAGGCGAAGCGGCTCAATCTCTTCAACTGCTTCCCGGCGAAATGGCACGGCCCGGCGCTGAACTCGAAGAGCTCGGGCCACGCCACCGAGCGCCTCGAGATCGTCTTCGAGGAGTGCAAGTTCGCGTAGCCGCACTGCGGCTATGCAGTGGCCTGTACATTCTCTGCCCTGGCGGTCGTGCTGCTCGCCAGGGCGGGGTTTCTGCTAGGGAGGGAGCTCCACCGCGATGGCGTTCAAGACCGAGTTCGAGTTCACGCTGCCCAAGGGATTCGTCGACGAGCACGGCAACCTGCACCGCAAGGGCGTGATGCGGTTGGCCACCGCCAAGGACGAGATCATCCCGCTGCAGGATTTCCGGGTGAAGAACAACCGCGCCTACCTGGTCATCATCCTGCTCTCGCGCGTGATCACGAAGCTCGGCGACCTCAAGGAAGGCGAGGTGAATCCGGGCATCGTCGAGGGGCTCTTCTCCGCCGACCTCTCCTACCTGCAGGAGTTCTACCGGCAGATCAACGAGAGCGGCACGGCGAACGTCGCCGCCAAGTGCCCGAGCTGCGGCCAGGACTTCCAGGTCGACATCGGGACGGGAGCCACGGCACTGGGGGAATCGTAAGCTACCCGTTGGACAAGCTCTCCGGCGAGGTAGCCTACATCGCGTACCACTTCCACTGGGGCATGGACGACATCCTCTCGATGGAGCACAAGGAGCGCCACATGTGGATCAAGGAGATCTCCGAGATCAACAAGCGCATCAACGAGGCGTCCAAGGGCCCCGGCGGCGAGAGCTCGTTTTGAGTGGCGGGTAGATCATGAGCAGCCTCTACAAATCGCCGGGCGTCCACATCGAGTCCGCCGGCGATCGGTACATTCCGCTGGAGCGCGTGGAGACCGGGGTGACCGCTTTCTTGGGCGCCACCGCGCGAGGGCCCCGCAATGAGCCGACGCGGCTCGGCTCGTTCGAGCAGTACGAGAGGGTCTTCGGCGCCGGCGACGACTTCATGAGCCACGCCGTGCGCGGCTTCTTCGACAACGGCGGCCGCACCGCCTACATCCTGAACGTGGCGCCCGCGGGCGGGCTCGATCCCGCTCCCGACGATTTCATCGGCCAGCAGGGGACGGAGGTCCGCGGCCTGCAAGCGCTCGAGCGGATCGAGCACGTCGATCTCCTGGTGGCGCCAGATCTCATGTTCCAGTACGGGCGCTCGGTGGCGTTCCAGGATCCCGGGCAGGTGCTCGCCGTGCAGCGCGCGATGATCGAGCATTGCGAGAAGCTGCACGATCGCTTCTGCCTTCTCGACGCGTTGCCCGGACACGACCTGGAGCAGGCGATCGACTGGCGCCGGCAGTTCGACTCCTCGCATGCGAGCTTCTATTTCCCCTGGATCAAGGTACGCAAGGGCGAGGAAGTGCTCGCGCCCGTGCCCCCTTCAGGGCACATCGCCGGCATGATCGCCCGCAACGACAAGGTCGAGGGGGTCCACCGGGCGCCGGCCAACCAACCGCTGGAGGGGCTCGTCGACGTGGCGCAGCGCTTGCGCAGGCGCGACCGCGATCATGCGTTCGACCACCGGGTCAACACCCTGGTTCCCTTCGCCGGCCGCGGCATCCGCATCTGGGGCGCGCGTACGCTCAGCTCCGATCCGGCGTTCGTGCAGATCAACGTGCGGCGGCTCTTCATCCTCGTGCGCAAGAGCGTGGAGAAGTACGCGCAGTGGGTGGTCTTCGAGCCGAACGAGCCGAGCCTGTGGAAGAAGATGGTCCGCTCGATCGACGTGTTCCTCGGCGATCTCTGGAAGGAGGGCGCCCTGGTCGGCGCCGCCCAGGACGAGGCCTACTACGTCAAGTGCGACGAGGAGACCAACCCGCCCGAGGCGCGCGACGCCGGGGAACTGATCTGCGAGATCGGGATCTCCCCGGTGAAGCCCGCGGAGTTCATCGTCATCCGCATCCATCAGTGGACGCGCGAGCGGACCGACGAGGACAAAGAGGTGGCGCCAGCCGCCGCCGCTGCCGCCGGATAGGCGGGCGGTTTCGTCGTCCTCGAGCGCACTTACGGCCGCCCCCTAGGCAGGCTGCCCGAAAACTGGTAAACTAAATTTTGCTGAAGTTCTATCCGCTTTCAGGGGATCTCCGATGCCCGGCGCCGCACGCAAGGACCACCATGCGATCTCGTTCTTTCGCGTGGAGATCGATTCGATCGACAGCGCCTCGTTCCGCAAGTGCGCCGGCCTGAAGAGCGAGAGCGAGGTCTTCGAGCTGCAGGAAGGCGGCGACAACGAGACCGTGCGCAAGCTGATCGGTCCCACCAAGGCCTCCAACATCGTCCTCACCAAGGGCTACGTGTCGGATCCCGCGCTCTTCAAGTGGCGCGACGAGGTCGCATCCTCCGGGACCAGGAAGATCACGCGGCGCAACGGGTCGATCATCGCGCTGGCGCCGGACGGGAAGACGGAGGTGGGGCGCTGGAACTTCCAGAAGGCGTGGCCGGTGCGCTGGGAGATGACGGAGTTCGACGCCAGCACCGGCCAGGCGATGTGCGAGATGCTGGAGCTCGCCGTCGAGAGAGTGACCAAGGGGTAGCGGCGGCGCGCCTCGGGTCCCTGGGATCGAGCAAGCCGCAGCGCAGAAGCGGTCGTCGTCGGTGGAGAACGGAACGTGCCCGAAAGCTCGAGGCAGGAGAGCGGACCGTCGCTGGAGCAGATCCTCTGGCGGGCGATGGATCGCTTCCGGGAGGAGCCCGGGCTCCTCGACGCCGAGGAGTTCGCCGAGCACATCGCGCACGCGTTCGACGCCGAGGTTCCCGAGGAGGCTTTCTGCGACCACTTCTTCGCGGAAGTCGACGGTCTGCACCGGCCGCCGAAGAGCCTCGCCGAGGTGGTCGTGCGGGCGGCGAAGCAGCGCCTGCACGTCTACGAATTCGATCTGAGCCACCTCGAGTACGTCATCGTCGAGGACAAGGACAAGCTCGTCGTCGTTTCCGACTTCGGCCAGTTCCAGCTGCGCAAGGACGACGTCCTCGGCCGGGCGCTGGAGGCGGCGGTGGTGAAGGCGCCGGAGCGCGGCGCGGGACAGCCGCGAGGCTACTTCGTCCGGGCGAGCGGCGAGGTGGTTGGCGTGGACGTGAACAAGGTCGCCCGCACCCTCGAGCGGCAGATGCTGCGGCAGGTTTCGCTGCCGGCAGTGGAGGCGCCGAGCCGCCGGCTCGCGGCCTTCAAGCCAGTGCGCAAGGTGCTTGCGGAGGAACGGGAGGAGCAGGCACTGCGTCAGGACCCGCGCATGTCCCAGCCGCCCGGTCCTCAGCCCCGCGTTTCACCGCCAGAGTCACACGAGACCGCGCTCTTCCTGGTGATGCCCGACGGATCGGTCGCTCGCGCCGCGATCGGCTCGGCCAGCAAGTGGGAGCAGATGCTGGGCCGGTACGCGCAGACCGCCGCCCGGCATGTCGCGGTGCAGACGGCCAACGCGATCGCGATCGTCGCCGGCGGGCGCGAGGAGAGGCCGGGCGAGCGCGCCGAGTCGCGAAGCCAGGCGCTGGTGGCGGTTCGATCGGACGGGGCGCCGGTTCGCGCCCTCGCCGGGGACGAGCTGGCCCGTGCGCTCGGCGGCGGCGCCCGAGTGGTGCCGGCCGTATCGGCGGGCGACCGGTTCTGGATCCAGCCGGAGAAAGCCTTCCATCCCGACCTTCCGCTGCCGGAGAAGACGGTGGTTGCACAGCCGCTCCAGCTTGGAGAGATCACGGGCGATCCCTGGGCGGACTGGGCGCTGCTCGCCGGGGGCGCCCGGATGCGGCGGGCGGCGATCGAACCCGAGCCGTCGCCGATTCCTCCGGCGTTGGGGGAGCGGTTGCGGCGCATCCGCGCGCAGCCGCTGCAACTCGCGGGCGCGCCAGTGGTCGCATTCCGCGCGCCGGACGGCAGCGTCGTCCTGAATCGCGACGCTGGAGCCATCCGCCTCTCCTCCGTGGGTCGCCCGGATGGAGCGTCCGCCGCGGATCGTCGGGTGGCGCTGCGCGAGCGCACGGAGCTGCTCCCCCGCGCCGGCGCCGTTCCCTTCGCGGCGCTGGAGGCGTTGCGGATCGCGCTCGAGCGCACGGCTGCGGCTGGAGGCTATCGGCTGCCCTTGACGAGCCTCGCGTCGACGAACGACGCCATCGAAACGGGGCGTGCCATGCAGCTCGATGCGCGCGACGAGCGGCGGCGCAGCGTGCGTCTCGCCGGACCGACGACCCTGGCGGGGTGGACGGGGCAGCTCCTGCTCTCGATGCCGTTTCCGAACCGGGGCGAGCTGCACGTCGGCGAGGACCTCTCCGAGGCGCTGCAGGCCTGGCTCGCCGCGCCGGTGCTTCCGATGCCGTTCCCCTCGATCTCGTTGCAGCTTCCAGACGTCCCCGCTGCGGCAGGCCCGACTGCGACCGCGGCCGGCGGACCCGATTGGGGGGGTCTGCACGAGCAGGCGGCGCAGAGCGCAAAGCAGGCATTGCTCACGCTCGATCTGACCGCGACCCCGCCCCTCGCCCCCGGCGATCCCTCGATCTCCGGTCTCCCGGTTCTCCTCCAGCAGGCGGTCGCGCAGAGTGGGGGTTGGACGCCGGGACCGGGCGCGCCGCTGCCGCTCGCGGTCCGGGATTTCGCGCTCACGGCGCCGTATGTCCCATCGGCGGAGACATCGCCGCCGCGGATGCCGCCTGCGGTCCAGCCGCGGCCGCTTTCGCCTGGCGAGGAGGAGATCGTCGTCCCCTTGCCGCTCTGGGCGCAGATGGGGCGAGGCGCGGTCGGGGAGACCGATCGCATCATGGCGTCGCCGATCGCTCCGCGCGGATATCGCCCACCCCTCGGGACGTACCGCCTGGTGGTGCCCGGCGGCGGTCCGCTCGACCTCACCGGCGGCGCTCCGGCGCACGCGCAGGATGTCGTCGCGATCTCCGGACCGACCGCGCTCCGGGTCGGGAGAAGCCTCACGGGCGGCGTGGCGGCAACGACTCCCAGCGGCCGCCACTTCCTCGGCCGCGTCCTGCTCGACGAGGCCGGGTCCAACGACGCCGTCCGCAGGCGCATCCGCGTCAGCGAGCCGATCCGGAGTCCCGGGTTGTCGGAGGTGCTGCCGCGGGAGGAACCCGGGACGACGGCCGGCGACCAACCAGCCATGGCTCTGCGACGCGCTTCGCCGGGCGCCAGCGGAGATCTCGTGGCGGGTACCGGGCTGGCAGCGACGCCGTTGCCCCGGATCGCGGAGCCGCCGAAGAGCAACCTGCCGGCGCCGACTGCGGGCCGCCGTGCGCCTCCAGACGAGCTGCGCGCGGCGTCGTCCGGCGCGGCGGAACTGGAATCCGGCGCTCAACCGACGGCTGCCGTGCCGTGGCCCCGGATCGACGAGCGGCGAGGCCCGCCGGATCTCGCGCGGCCGGTCTCCTGGCGCAGCGCCGTCACGGGACTCGAACCGGGGATGTGGAGCGGCCATCGTCAGGGCAACACCGCGAGCTACCGCCGCTGGACGTACGCGTGGAGCTACCGTGACGAGCCGCAGGTCGTCGGCGGCGTGCCTCTGTCGGGTCTGAGCCATCCAAGGTACCCCCAGCTCCCCGCGGCGCTCCGGTTCCGCTACGCGGGTGCGCCGCTCTGGTGGGCCGCGCCGAAGACCGATGCGTCAATCGATCCGGAACAGGACACCTCCCGGGGTGCTCGCGCGATGCGGGCAGGTCTGCAAGCGGCGAACTCCGCTGCGGCGATCTGGCGTTCGATCCTGGTGGCGGGCGCGGCGCAGGAAGACGCCACGGGAGGCATGGACACCGGCCGAGAGGCATCGGCGGACGCGATGAGCAGCGTCGCGCGCTCCCTGGACGTGCTCCCGGCGCCGCCCGCGTCCGCAGTTCCTGCCGCGACACCCGCGAGCGCGGCTCCGGCGTACATCGCCATGAGCAACTCGGGGGCCGCCGGCGCGGTGTCGTCTGCAACAGCGTCCGTCAAAGCCCGAGCGCAGGCCCGCGCGCAGTCCGTGGAGATGTCGATCGTCGCCGCCATTCCCCCTGCGCCGCCGCCGCTGGAGTCGATGAGCTCGGTGGCGCGGGGAGTGGAAGCGCCGCGCGCCCGCGGTACGGGCCAGGCGCAGAACGCAGCGCACGGACATCACAAGGAGGCCGATGACGCCGTCAGCCACTCGAAGATCGAGGGGTCGGTCGACGCCATCGCGCAGCGCATCTACCATCGCATCCGCCGCCGCATCGAGAGCGATCGGGAGCGGTTCGGAGGCTAGGCCCGCCGGGCGCAGGCGGCTGGAAGGCTGCGCCGTAGCGAAGAAGGAGCGGTCATGGCGACGCTGGAGAAAGCCAAGCTGATGAACGTCGACACGAACGACACGTGGGACGTTCTCTTCAATCCCAAGGAGTACTCCGTCCAGAAGAGCGTCCAGTGGGAGCCGCACAAGGCGCCGGGCCTCGATACGCCGGAGCACGAGTTCACCAGCGGCAACCCCGCGGTCCTGAACGTCGAGCTGTTCTTCGACACCTATGAGGAGAAGAAGGACGTCCGCACCGAGCACACGGAGAAGATCCTCGACCTCGCGGTGGTCAACGCCGACAAGCACCGCCCGCCCAAGGTGATGTTCGCCTGGGGCGGATTCAAGTTCACCGGGTTCATCGAGAGCCTGACCGTGCGCTACACGATGTTCTTGCCCGACGGGAAGCCCTGCCGCGCCACCGCGAACGTCTCGATGAAGGAGCTCCTGACGGCGAAGGAGCAGCTGGAGAAGAAGCCGCGCAACTCGCCCGACCACACCAAGCGGCGCACGCTGAAGACCGGCGAGACGCTGGCGCTGATCGCCCACGAGGAGTACGACGACCCGGCGGAATGGCGCCGGATCGCCGACGCGAACGGCATCATGGACCCGCGCGACGTGAAGCCCGGCACGGTCTTGACCTTGCCGCCCATCCTGTAGAGGAAAGAGCCTCGTGGCCGAGAACCTCTACAAGCTGATCGAGAAGGCGCACGACACCGCCTCCACCGCCGACGCGAAGCAGTTCGGCGTGGAGATCGGCATCGTCACCAACGTCAAGGACCCGGACCAGCTCGGGCGCGTGAAGGTGTGCTTTCCGCGGCTGCCCGGAAAACCCGAGTCGGACTGGTGCCGCGTCGTCCAGCCGGCGGCGGGAGCGGGACGCGGCTTCTACTGGCTCCCGCACGTGAACGACGAGGTGCTGGTGGCGTTCGAGCGCGGCGAGGCGCACCGGCCATATGTCGTGGGCTCGCTCTGGAACGGCAAGGACAAGCCGATGAAGACGGCTTACGCCGACGAGAACACCACCGTGATGATCCAGACCAAGTCCGGACATCAGATCGTGTTCGACGACAAGAGCGGCCAGGAGAAGATCCTCATCGCCGACAAGAGCGGGAACCGGACCCTCACCTTCGACGTGAAGAACAAGAAGTTCCTGGTCGAGGCGAAGGAGGGAGACGTCGAGATCCACGCCGCGAAGAAGATCGTGCTGGAGTGCGAGGATCTGGAGATCAAGACGAAGAAGACCGGGAAGATCGACATCGGGACGACGTTCGATCTGAACGTGTCGGACAAGGCGAACATCAAGGCGGGGCCGCAGCTGAACATCAAGGCCAGCCGGGTAAACATCAACTAGCCGCTGCCGCACGAAGTGCGGCTTTGCGGCTATGGCTTTGGACTGTACGCGCGGCGGCGACGTTTTTTTGAAGTGATTCGGATTCGCTGGTACGAATTTTTCGTGCGAATTGGCAGCTTCATCCTGCTGTTGGCCGGGGTGGTGAATGCCGCTCCCAACGACCTGCAGCTGTGGAGGCTCGGGCATCCGGATCCGCTAGGGTGCACGGCGTGCAACGGCAGCCCTGGCGACGTTCCCGAGCCGGGGGCGCCGGGAGCCCAGGCGCGCTTTCATCGGCTGGCCAGCAATCTGGGACTGGCGTTCGTGCCGCCAGTCCAGGATCCGGCGGCGACCACGGGGCAAGCCGGATTCGAGATCGGTTTGAGCTCGTCGCAGGCGCTCCTGCGTATCGGTGCCGATGCCTGGCCGACGGAGGCGACGCAGGCCATCGGGGCGCCGCCCCAGGTGCTGCTCCTTCCGGCACTGACCCTGCGCAAAGGCCTCGGCGGATCGCTCGAGCTCGGCGCCGGCGTCCAGTGGCTGGGGAGCTCCACGATGATGGCGGTCTCAGGGCAGCTGCGCTGGGCAGCTGTGGAGGGCCTCGAGAATGCGCCCGACGTGGCGCTGCGCGCATGGGGGACGCGGGTGATCGGCTCGCAGGACCTCGGTCTCGCGTCGCTTGGTGCGGACGCGCTCGTGTCGAGGAGCTTCGGCATCGCGGGCATGATGAAACTGCAGCCGTATGGCTCGTTCGGCGTGGCGATGGTGAACGCGTCGTCTACTTCGGTCGACTTCAAGCCCGGCGTCGAGGATCCTGCGCAGCCGGCCGCCGACAATCAGGTCTTCCACGCCGTGACCTTCTACAACAACCGGTACTGGCGGGCCGGCGCCGGCGTGCGCCTGGTGACCGGAACCCTGGTGGTCGCGATGGAGGGTGCGATGGCCTGGGGCCGCAATGCCGTACAGGACGGAGCAAGCACGGCGCCGGAAAATTTCGTTCGCCTCTGGAGCTTCGCCGGCCGCGTCGGCGCGGGGTTCTAGAGAGCCGTCATGGCGGCGCTGGCCAGCGGGCGCGCATCAGCGCAGGCACGTTCGTGAAGATCCCGTTCACCCCGCTGCCGTGCAGCCGGGCCGCCACCTCGGGATCGTCTACGGTCCAGCACGCAACCGAATAGCCGCGCTTGTGCCAGCGCGAGACCCGCTCGGGCGTCGCGAGCACGCGCTCGGGGTGCATGGCGCGGGCGCCGAGGAGTGGCGCGAGCGCGGAGCGGAGGATCCAGCGCTGCTCTGCTTCGAAGAGCAGCGCGCGCGGGATCGCCGGCGCCATCGAGCGCGCCCGCCACAGGCAGCCCAGATTGAAGGAGCTGAGCAGGACCCGGTCCTGCGCGCGTGCGGCGTGGACCACGCGGACCACTTCGGCCGTGAGGCCGCGGTCGTCGGCGCGATCGCATTTCAGCTCGACGTTCACCAGGCGCGGAAACGCCTCCAGCGTCTCCGCGAGCAGCGGGATGCGCTCGCCGCGGAACCGCGCGGACTTCCAGGCGCCTGCGTCGAGCGTGCGAATGACGGAGTACGGCGCATCGGTGACGAGGGTCCCGAGACCGGTCGTCCGGGCGAGCGACTCGTCGTGGACGACCACGACCTCGCCGGAAGCGCACCGTTGCGCGTCGAGCTCTACTCCGTCGGCATCCTGCGCGAGCGCGAGCGAGAACGCGGCCAAGGTGTTCTCCGGCGCTTCGGCGGACGCGCCGCGGTGGGCCCAGAGCAGAGGCCGTCCTGTCCGGTTGAAGTGCGCCGGGAGCATCTCCGTGCTAGCTTGCCACGAAGAGGAGGTCTTTCGATGAATCTCGGGTTCGGCGAGCTGCTGCTGATCTTCATCGTGATCCTCCTCATCTTCGGCGCCAGCAAGCTGCCGCAGCTGGGCGACGCCCTGGGCAAAGGCATCAAGAACTTCAAGCGATCGGTGACGGGGGACGACGAGATCGACGTCACTCCGAAGAAGGACTCGCTGCCGCAGAACCAGACGCCCGCCGCGAAGCCGGAGGCCCGCTCCACGGCGGAGAAGAAGTAGCGCTCTAATCCCCTCGGGCGGCGAGCAGCCGCCGCGCATGCACCCGCACATCGCTGGAGATCGTCAGATCGGCCGCCACTTCGCGCAGGTCGGGCGCCGTGAGCAGCGCCAGCGCCGCCGAGGCGAGCGCGGGCGGGCTGTAGGGATTCAGTGCGAGCGCGCGGCGCACCCGGCGGTTCGACGACCAGCGGCGCGAGAGGAAGATCTCTTCCAGCACCTCCTGGCGCTGCGGCCGCCGCGACGCCGCAGTCAGCACTTCCCGCTCCGTGCAGAGTGGGTTCTGCAGGACGTGCTTGACCACCGTGGGGTCCTGGTCGGTCGCCAGCCGCGAGAGCAGGTCGCGGTCGCGCGTGCGCGCGAGAGAGCGCCGTTCGCCGAGCGTGCGGGCGCGCATCTCCCGATCGATCCACTCCTCGCGGTCGTGGTCGAAGTTGCGCGCGGGCTGCGTGCGCGCGAACAGGGCCTGCACTTCGAGGTGCTCCCCGGCCGCGGCGTGAAGCGCGTCCACCGTGGGCTCGTCCAGCAGATCGCGCACGGCCCGCAGAAGACCCTCCAGGGCGGCGGCTTCCGGATCACTGCGTCGGTCGGCGCGGCGGATGAGCTCCCCGAGGATGGCAACCGCTTCCCGCGGCGGGAGCGCCGACAGCACCGCCGCCGCCTTGTGCGCCCGCAGCTCCCCCGCCTCGAGCGAGGCGAGGGTGCGCGCCAGCTCGGATGCATCCATCAACGGTTCCGCGCCGCTTTCGCTCCGGGTTGGGTCCACGCCTCGACCGTCTCGACGCGGACGCGCAGCCGGTGCTTCACCAGGTCGGGCGGCGGGTCTGGAATGACGGCGAAGAAAGGCAGGCTGCCACCCGGCGGAAGCTTGCGCTCCACCTGGACGCCCTGGAGCGTGCGGGTCAGCTTCTCGACGTCGGCCGGGGAGCGGACCGACCAGACGTCCTCGGGTGTCGGCTCCGATCCGGCAATCGCATCGGCCTTGGCTTCCGGGGCACCGTCCGCCACCAGCTCAGCGGTCACGCGGACGGGACCGCGCACCTTGCCGCTGCGGTTCTCGACCCGGCCCCGCACGTAGAACACGGGCTTTCCTCCCGCCGTCTCGTAGAGGCCGCTCACTACGCCAGTCGCGATCACGTCCGCGGCGGCGCCGAAGCCGAGCCAGCCCGAGGCAGCATCGTCGGAGAGCGCGGAAGCGATCACGACGACGATGGCGAGGGCGGCGCCGAGAAGACCCGTGATCGCGCTCGAGAGCAGGGCGCGCGCGGGCGCGATCTCCGGCTCCGCTGCCCGGACCGGCCCGGTTTTCGGGACCGCTTGCCGCCGGACGGGATCGGTCTTGGGCCGCAGCGGGTCGGTCTTCGGCCGTGCCTCCTTCGCCGGCCTTTCTTCCGCGGTCGCGCCGTTCGCGACGACCGCGGATCCGCCGGGAGCGATCGCGTCGAACGGATCGTCAAATTCCATCGGCCCGCGGGAATCCGCCAGCGCGTCCGCGACGCTGTCCGGCGGCGGCATCGGTGGATCGAGCGGCGGAGGCGGAGGAACGGGCTCCAATGGAGGGGGAGGGGGTCGCGCCGCCTTGGCCGGCGGCTCGTTGATCTCGAGGTTCAGGTCGTCGAAGCCAGGAAGGCTTGGCGCAGGCTGCGCGGCGGGGGGCTCCGGATCGGGAGCGGCGGGCGCGGGCGGATCAGCGCCGATGGCGAGGGGCGCATCGCCGGTGAGCTCCGCCATGCCGAACAGGTCCTCGGCGTCCAGGCGCCGCGCCGCGCTCTCGTCCGCCTGGAGCGACGCGGCAGCCCGTACTTTGTCCGTAGAAGGACGGACGGAGCCCGTGGCAGGACGGACCGGTCCGGTCGAAGGTCGACCACCTGACTTTCCCCCATTGCCCGAGGCCGGCTTGGCGACCGTGGAGGCGCCGAGCGACGAGAGATCCATGGTCGTGCCGGACCCTGGCGAGGAGTCGGCCGATCCGCTGCCCGGTTTCCGGACCTGGAACACGTTCTTGCAGGAGGTGCAACGCACCCGTACGCCGCGGTCCGTCACCTTGTCGTCGGCGATGCGGAACTTCGACTGGCAGGTTGGACACTGGACGACCACCGTCGCATTCTCCCTTGCGCCGCGCGTGGGTGACAAGGAAACGCCCTCTGCAACAAGGTGCGTGCAACGCTCCTTGACACACACCGTCGCCTGTGGACAGATGGCGCCGTACCGCTTCGCGTCAACGCGCTCCCAGCCCCCCAAGACCGTGGAGTTTCAAGGATGAGCGAGCAGGATCAGGCCCCAACGCCGCAGGCGGGCAACGGCTCTCCGCAGGCCGAACGCAAAGAGCCCAAAGTCATCAAGCGCTACACGAACCGCAAGCTCTACGACACGGTGGAGAGCCGCTACGTCACCCTCGACGAGATCGCCCACATGATCAAGGGCGGCGCCGAGGTGAAGATCATCGACAACCGCAGCAAGGAAGATCTCACCTCCGTGACGCTGGCGCAGATCATCTTCGAGGAGGAGAAGAAGCGCTCCCAGATGCCGCTCGGCGTCCTGCGCGAGATCATCCGGCATGGCGGCGAGGCGGTGGCCGGGTTCTATGCGGAAAAGGCGGAGACCATCGCCGGCAAGCTGGGCGAGCTGCGCAGCAAGACGGAAACGATCCGCGACGATATCGAGCAGAAGGTGCGCGGCGTCACCGGGATGTTCCGCAAGGAAGGCGAAGTGGTGAGCCCGGTGAAGGAAGCCGTCGACGAGCTTCGCGGTCGCGTGGACACCGCCGTCAAGTCGGTGGTGGAGACGTTCGGCGGCGCGGGCTCGGCGGAGATCGATCGCCTGCAGAAGCGCATCCAGGAACTGGAGAAGCGGATCGCCGAGCTGACGAAGGGCGCGTGACCCTGGCGGAGGCGCTCGAGCCGCTGCACCGCAGCTACCTGCGACGGCTCGACGAGATGGTCGCGCGGTTGCCCGAAGGGGCCGCGCTCAGTGAACGCACCACGCGCGACGACGACGGCCGCCTCGTGCTCGGCGAGGACGGATTGCCGTTGCGGTTCGACGTCGCGGACGCGCGCGATGGTCACACCTGGGAGGTCCACGGCGCGCGACCCGACGAGCCGCTGCAGAGAGAGGT
>Ga0209235_1000038_pt1 | contig 47098 bp, 50 predicted proteins | sample GraSoi013_1_20cm_4_FD_185817 | JGI IMG/M metagenome (GOLD analysis project Ga0209235, IMG submission 185817) | Grasslands soil microbial communities from the Angelo Coastal Reserve, California, USA - Sample 09_25_2013_1_20cm (SPAdes) (version 2) | ecosystem: Environmental > Terrestrial > Soil >... | reverse complement strand
ATGCTCGTGGGTGCTCTGCCGGATCTTGCGATTCTAACGCTCTTGGTTACCGTAATAGGCCGAGGAAATGTTGCCGCTGTCGCGATTTCCGCCTTCAGTGCTTTTTTCCCCGTGTATTTCACGATCAGACAAGGGGTGAAAGAAATCCCAGGCGATTACTTCCACGTTGCTTCGGTATTCAAAGCTGGAAGAGTTCAGACTTTCACGAAAATGATCCTTCCTTCAATCTTTCCGAACCTTGTCACGGGTCTTCGCTTATCGTTCGAGTTCAGTTGGAACGTGTTGCTCGCGGTCGAGGTTATCGCGAGCGTGGCTGGGATTGGCACCTTTATCTCTACCAGCCTAGGAAGCTCGGCGCATTCGTTGACTTACGGCCTGGCCGCAATAATGACGGTTGGTCTCATCACTATTGCGATAGACAGAGCCTTCTTTGAGAGGTTTGAGAATCGCATCAAGAGGTGGCGGTAGGACTTGCATGTGGAACTGTCCAACGTGACGAAGGTCTACGAAGACCCACCTCAAATCGTAACTGCGCTGAAGGATATCTCGTTTCATGTGAATGAAGGAGAGTTCCTGTGCATCGTGGGACCGAGCGGGTGCGGCAAGTCGACACTCTTGAGGATGATTGCCGGACTTGATCATCCTTCCTCCGGCCAGATTCGTTTTAGGGGTGATCTCCTTACTGCACCTCACTCAAAGATCAGCATGGTCTTTCAGACCTTCGCCCTACTCCCTTGGAGGACAGTAATTCAAAATGTTGAATTCGGACTTGAGGTCCAAGGGCGACCGAGAAAAGAGAGAGCTGAGGTTGCCATGGATCTCCTGGAGATGGTGGGTCTCAAGGGATCAGAGAATCTCTTTCCAAAACAACTTTCGGGAGGAATGAAACAACGAGTCGGCATCGCTCGTGCACTCGCCATAGATCCAGAGGTAGTGTTGATGGATGAGGCGTTTAGTGCCATCGACGAGTTCACTGCGGAATCGCTGAGAGCGGAAGTTGCTGAGATTCACAATGAGACTCGGAAGACGTTCCTTCTGGTAACTCACAACCTTCCCGAGGCGATTGAACTTGCCGACCGCATCCTTGTCCTTTCAGCCCGTCCGGCCAGAGTCAAGAGCATTGTCGGCATAGAAATGGAACGTCCGAGAATTCAGACAGACTCAGAGTTTGTAAGTATTCACCGTGACATTTTCGCTTTGCTCCAGGCGGAACTGGAAAATAGCATCATGCGCCACAGGCTCAGCGGACTAAAGGAGTTCAAGAGACTCCAAGACATGGAGGATCGCTGAGATCGAATGAAATTCGGTCTCGTTGTCGGGGGGGCATTTCTCCTAGTCGCTGGACTTCTGGCCTATTCCATGATTCCGAATTTTCACACAGTTCCGCTTCAGTCGGCCCAGATGGTTGTCAATCCCAGGTCAATTCCAGTCAGCTCAGCCTCTCTGACCGAGACTCCGGAAAACGTCACCCTTGTTCCGGGCAGAGAAAACGAATTGCTCGTCAATCTTACTGTGTCCACCCAGTTAGGATTACTATCTTCGATCCAGTTCAAGTTCTTTCCCGAAGGCGCGTTCCAAAGCTGCATGCTTAATGCGGAACAGAGAGGGTGCCTCGTTAACCAGACTGTCTCAAACTCTAGCATTCGAATCCCCTTGAACGCCTCGACGACTTACTATCTCGGTTTTGACAATAGAGCTTCCAGCAGTTCAAAACAGGTGCTGGTGTCGGCAACTCTGGTTGCGAGCTCCGTTAGCACACTGGTAGCGAGAGATGGTGGATTGAATTTTGCTGGACTAGGGATGGGCTTGATTGGGCTCTTGGTCACTCTCTATGGCGTTTTTGCCAAGACCGTCATTCCTTGGGAGTGACCGTGAACTCGAGCTCTCGTCCGGCGAGCTGGGTGATCCAAAGGGGGCAGAAGCAATTGGAGGTTCAGTCTTCTTCCTACTTCGTCTCCGGTTCAGCGTTATTCCTGTCGCAACTATTGCAAGGAGAATCGCGGCTGTTGCTGCTGTTGCGAATGTTGGCTCTACCGTTACTCGGTATGTTGCGGTAATGACGGTGTCCGAGACAACGGAAACCCAACGCGGATTAGCCGTACTCCCGTCATTCCACGCAGCGAATGAGTTCGTCAATCCCACTTGGATTGTTGTGGAGCCCAGTGAGAGCGGTACTTCGGACTGGATATAGACCTCGTGAGGCCCGTAGTGTACTGGGAGTCTCAGTTCGTTGGACTTGTCAGAAGTCAAGTTCGCCCCGTCCACTGAGATGAGCATTCCGGGGGCAGGAGTGTTTACTTGGAGAAGTAGGAGGGGCGAGCTGGTCCTATCGACGATTATCGTGTAAGCGGTGGAGTTCGTAGCGGTGACAATTATCTTGACAAAGTTAGCAGAGTCCGAAAAGGTATTGTTGCTAGTGCACGGCGAGGAACAAGGTCCAAACGCGGCGTCGCTGAGATCCCCGCCCGGATGAGCATCTATGAGTCTCAGATTTCCATGCCCCCCTGCAATACTTTCATTTACCTTGTAAATTAGGAGGCCAGCACCTGGGTAATCCGAAGGGAATGGAAGATATTGATCGTAGGTTCCAACCTTTGCTCTCATCTCTAGCAGATAGTAAGACAGAGATCCATCGGAGTTCACGCTGATTGGGATCTTGACGATCTGTATTCCCGGGGTGGGAAGTTCCAGATTGTGGACAGTTATCGTTGTCAGATTGCCGGGGTAGACCTTTCGTATGCTTGAGTTGGAGATCCATCCTAGCTTAATCTTTGACCATGATGAATGTTGCGAAGGATATGTTCCAGCTGATGGTTGGAGTGGATTCGCATTGTTTGGGTTCCATTCTCCGAGTGCCATAATCTCCCAGTAGCCGACAAAGTTGTTAACGGGGTCTATCTGCTGGGTCAGATCGTAGAGGTCCGGCAGGCCCTGAAGATGGCCAGCTTCGTGGGCGTAGACTCCGACCGGATCGGACTCTGAGACTACGGAGCTCGAGATCTGGAAGGAGTCTAGGGGAGAGGGATTGAAAACGTATCCGGGAATGGTGAACGAGTGAATATCTGTGGATGCATGTGTCATCGCTTCGTCGTTTCCGGCGTGGACTATTATCGCGTATTTGTAATCATGAAAGTTTACTCCTGCCTTGTATGCAGCCTGAAGTGAGTCTGTGACCAATTGGTTGTCGATGGATGCTGTATTGGCACTGTAGTATTCCATAGTCTGCTGTAGCGAGTACCATGGGGAGGTGGCAGAGGGGCTGAGCGTCGTTGCAAACGAGACGATTCCGTACGAATCCTCGGCGTAGTAGTTGTTCAGGCTTGAAAGAACGCTAGCTATCCGATTCGGAGAAGTGCTATTGGGCTTGTCGGAGAACCCTACGAGCACTACCAGAGTCGACTGGGCGCCGCTTATCGGGGTAAGAGGAAGCTTGGAATCCTCGATCAGTGGAGCCAGATTATGGAGTTGGATGGGGCCCATTTGAGAAATGAGAAGGGCGGTTATCACGGCTGGAGCGATTAGAAGGCTGACCCGGAAAGGCATCTACCATCCTGGAGCGATTTCCGGTTCTCGCTTCCTCTCGGAGCGCAAAAGCAGTCTGTAACTGATTCAGTCGGAGCAAAGTTCCATAGGCATTTGCAGACCCGTTCTTTCGGTACGTTTTCTTGATGCGGGCCAAGAGGACAAATACATGACAGCCTTGTGTCAAGACTGCGGTCCAGCTAGCCTTAAATATGGTGATTCGCGAGAATCGCCGTTCATAGATCGTTCTCTGGGATTTCAGATGAGTCATAGAGGTGTAGGAGTTGTTGGATACGGCGTGTATATTCCATGGGAACGGATCGAGACGGAGAAGATTGTAAGAGAACGGGAGAGAAAGCGAGGCAAGGAACTGGAAAGAGTCCTCGAGAAGGTTAGGCACGGGCTACTTCTTAGAGAGAAAGCTCTTGCAGGTCACAACGAGGATACGATCACAATGGCCACCGAGGCAGCTGAAAACGCGGTTAGAATGGCTGGAATCGCCCCGGACGAGATTGGAAGCGTCACCGCAGGCTCCGAATCGAAGCCTTATGCGGTCGGAACGATTGCACGTCATGTCGCGTCCTTCATCGGAATGGGACAGAACGTATTCGTCGCGGATCTGGAGGGAGCATGCAATTCGGGCATGCAAGGTGTCGGGTTCATAGATTCAGAAATCCGAAGCGGTCGGATTAAGTACGGTCTCGCCATCGGTGCAGATGTCGCTCAGGCAGAGCGAGGCGATCCCTTGGAATATTCTTGCGGTGCCGGGGCAGGAGCCTACGTACTTGGCAGGACAGATCTCATAGCAACCATTGAGGATATCGCGCCCTTTTCGAGTCTATTCATGGACTTTTGGAGACGCGACCAAGCGGCGGTGCCTTCGCATTTCGGTCGTACCACAGTCGAAGCTTACAAGTCTCATGTGATTGGCGCTATTGCCAACCTGTTCCGTAAGCACCCCGATCTTTCGCTTTCAGAGTTTGATGCCATAACCTTCCATCAACCATCCGGATACCTACCCATGAAGACTTGCGCAGCGCTAACTGAGGACAAGATTCCCTATGTTGAGGATGAATCAATAGCTGAAAGAATGAAGCTTACCGAACAAGACATTGAGAAGAAGGTCAAGCCTTGGCTCAAAGTCCTGGACACGGGAAACACTTATGCGGCTTCAACGCTAATCTCTCTCGCGTCCGTTTTTGACAATTCCAAACCTGGAGATCAAGTTCTAGCAGTCTCCTACGGTTCTGGAGCGTATTCAAACGCGACTTGGTTTGAGGTTCAGGACGGCATAGAGGAAAAGAGAGGGCTCACACCAACCGTCGAGGACTACATTAAGCGCAAAACAACAATAAGGATTGAAACCTATCAAGACCTGATCAAGGCTCGTCTGTCCAGGATTAAGCAGAAGCTTGAGATCCCGAGGCTCGTCGGGGATGTGGAGCCAGTCAATGGCAAAGCCTTCACTGTTAGCCTATGCCACGGATGCGAACGAATCTACTACCCAGCTAGAGAGAAATGTCTTGATTCCGAGTGTACCGGGGCAATGGATGTCAAACGATACCCACTAATCGCTCGATTGAAGAGCGTATCCAAATTACCTCTCAAGAGGAGATTCACGTCCAACTTCGAACTGCTCGACCAGAACAAGGTGTTGTTTGTCGATGCGAAGATTCAGGACTTGAAGCCCGGCGTTAAACTTGAGGGTGTGCTGCGGAGACTTGACTATGAAGGAAAGGATGGCCTGATCATGTACGGCATCGCGTACCGGCCCGTGTTCCAGGAGACCCTTGCCTTGATCCCCAAGCCTAAGCCCTTGGTGATCGCGCCGACGCAGTACGCCTGAACATGACAGAACGGTAGGCACCCTTCCGTCCGTTTCAGCTCGACCTCCGGTCACGAAGCATGGCCATTTTCGAATCACTTTCCGAGGCCAAATTCAGAGAGAAGGTTCATCGTTTCGCTAAGGAGCACATTGCTCCGATAGCCCAAAAAGTCGAGGGGGGTTTGTTCCCCCGCGAAGTACTACAGAAACTCGGAAGGCAGCATCTCCTAGGGGCTCCTTTTTCGAAGACTGACGGAGGTGGGGGACTAGGTTGGAGCTTTGAAGTGATTGTTGCTGAGGAGATCTCTGCGGTCAGCGCGGCTACTGAAATGGCGCGTCTGGCGTCAGGCGCACTGTACGCTGCTCCTCTCGCTTACTTTGCGAGTAGAGCGCAGAAAGATGAGTTTCTCCGTCCGGTGCTGGCAGGTGATAAGGTTGGCGCACTAGCTTTGACTGAGCCAGGGGCTGGGTCCGACGCAGCCTCAATCAAAACGCGTGCAGAACTCAGATCGGGAGATTTTGTCCTCAACGGGGAGAAGCGTTTCATTACTAACGGCGGAATTGCCGATTTCCTTTTTGTATTCGCAGTCACCGATCCTACGAGACCTCCCAGATCCGGAGTCAGCGCCCTAGTTGTTCCAAGGGACTCCAGCGGGGTGCGAATAGTGAAGACGTATGGTCTGCTTGGAATGCACGGCGCAAACGTCGTGCACCTTAGATTTCGAAACGCAAGAGTTCCTCAGGAGAACGTGATTGGTGGGCTCCACAGAGGGTTTCCGATACTGCTCGACGAGCTTGATAGAGAGCGGCCCGCAGTCGCAGCGGGAATGCTGGGGATCGCCCGCTCGGCCTTTGAATCTGCCGTTGACTACTCCTCGACGAGAGAGCAGTTCGGCCGTCCGATCAAGGAGTTCGAAGGGGTCAGCTTCAAACTGTCAGACATGCTCGTTAGGCTTGAGGCAGCCCGCCTACTCATCCTCAAGGCCGTCCGCCTACTTGATGAAGGAAAGCTCGCTCGACTTGAGGGTGCGATAGCAAAGCTCTTTGCCACGGAGTCCGCCTTCGAGATAACGCACCAAGCTTTGCAAGTCCATGGAGGAATAGGGTACACTAAAGATCTGCCGATCGAACGCTATTTCCGTGATGCCCGATTCATGATGATAGGAGGTGGGACCAGCGAGATCATGCGGTTCGTGATTCAACGAGAGATCTACCGGGAGAAAAGGCGACGGTCCTCCTGAGTGTTACTGGGAATTTTGGCGGCGAGTTACGAGATACTTTAGTCAATTCGGGGAAATGGACAATGCGAAGAAAGGCTCTATTGTATGTCCACAGTGGAGATCGAAAATTATCGATGGAAGTGCGAGAATTTCTTGAAGGGCTATTGCCCTGGCAAAGACTGTGACATCTGCGCAAAGATGACGAATAGGTTATTGCTGAAGGGGCTTGTCAAGATTACTCACGCGGATGAGATTCTTCAGCCCCAACAAGCCGCAACTCCCACCAGTCAACCCTAAGCTTTTCTTTTTTTCCGGAACCGCTGATTGAACGATAGAAGAATTGTGCAATTTATTTTCGAGGTAGGTTTATACCATCTGCTGGCCAATATAGCCTATGGATTTCAGCCACAGTCCACGCGGATATCCACAGCATTCTCGCGCCGGCCCGGGGGACGCCTAACAAATGGTCGACTTCCACTATTTCATTTTCGTTATCAACGCTGACGCCGCGGTTTTCGGAGTCATAGTCTTCCTAATGAGCTACATCGCGTTAAGGCTGGTTTACAGAATGTGGCGGCGCAGCCTACGCTGCCCACACTGCGGCGAAGTCTACGCGACGAAACATATTGCGCATATCCCGGAGAAGACCCTACCCAACACTCTGTGGACCTAGCGGAAAAAAACGCTGACCTACCCGTATCTTTACTCTGTAAGGGAAACTAGGCCTATGTTGTGCTGAGAAAGGACAGCGCGAACTGTTTTGCGTGTCTTTCCGTGCCGCGATGTTTGCCTCCGACATTTCTCAAATGGTGGTAGAATTCGTGAATCAGCACGTACGGGTCGTAGAGATACTCTTGGCTCGATATGTAGATCGTCTTTTGTCGATGGACATAGCAGCCTAACGCTTTCTTCTCCCCTGGGGGAAGTCCGATTCTGAGAGCAGGCATTTCTACACGATAGTGCTTGGAGAGGAGTTCGAGCGCGTCTTCTGGACGCTTCTCGATCGAGATTAGTTGAACTACTCTGTCTTGGAATTGTCTCTCATTGAACGTAGGATTCGACTTGAATACTGGCAGGTTCGTAATCTACGAGTCTCCCTGCTTGAAAGTCTTCGTACGCCTTGAGGTCCAAGAGGCCGTGTCCACAGTTGTTGAACGCTATGACTTTCTCTTCGTTTGACTCCTTACATCTTATTGCTTCGTCGATGACGTATTTGATGCAGTGTGCGGTTTCCGGGGCCGGGATCATACCCTCGGTCTGGGCAAATGTTCTCGCCGCTTGGAAAACCTCTGTCTGATGATAGGCTACGGACCTCACATGTCCTTTGTTGATGAGGTAGCAGAGTGATGGTGCCTTTCCATGGTAACGGAGGCCTCCTGAGTGGATAGGCGGCGATACGTACTTGTGCCCCACCGTATACATTTTCAGGAGCGGAGTCATCTCCGCCGTGTCTCCGAAGTCGTAGGTGTATGTTCCGCGCGTTGTTGAGGGTACGGCCTTTGGTTCGCAGGCGACAAATTCTGCCCCAGGCTTGCCTCTCAACTTGTCTGATAGGAAAGGATAGGCGAAGCCGGCGAAGTTCGATCCTCCTCCAATGCATCCTACAATGATGTCGGGCTCGATGTCGATACTCTCGAACTGTTTCTTGGCCTCAAGCCCAATAATCGATTGGTGCAGGAGAACATGGTTCAAAACCGAGCCCAGACAATACCGAGAGTCCTCGTGAGTCACGGTATCCTCCAGCGCTTCGCTGATCGCTACTCCCAAAGTTCCAGGATGGTCTGGATTCTGATCAAGCAAGGATTTTCCGAATTTTGTTTCCTTGCTGGGCGATGGGAAGACTTCTGCCCCGTAAGTTTCCATCATGGTTCTTCGTCCGGGCTTCTGGTCGTAGCTGACTCGGACCATGTAGACCCGACACTTCAGGTTGAAGATGGAGGAGGCAAGGGCGAGCGCTGATCCCCACTGACCGGCGCCGGATTCAGTTACTAGTCTCTGCGTTCCCTGCTGACTGTTGTAATAGGCTTGAGCCAGGGCTGTGTTAGGCTTGTGGCTTCCTGTGGGGCTGAGATATTCCGCCTTGTAGAAGATCTTGGCAGGGGTCTTGAGAAACTTCTCAAGTCTCCTCGCCCGTACCAGGGGTGTCGGTCTGCCGATCTGGATATAGGCGTCCCGAACGGTTTCTGGGATCGTGATATTCTGTTCAGAGCTGATTTCTTGGCGAATGAGCTCTTTTGCGAAGATTCTCTCCAAGGAGGTGGGATTGACGGGTTGCTTGGTCCCAGGGTCGAGCGGTGGAGGTAGAGGCTCGGCAAGATCGGCCTGAATATTATACCACCGAGTCGGGATTTCTTCCTGAGAAAGACTAACCGTCATGAGTTCCCGTTTGGCGAGCGTCTGCAAGTAGAACGTCTATGTATGTTCGTCCAGGTAACATTTTAAGCTTGCCAGTACAGTTATGTACATTAGAGTTCGGCTAGAATGTGGAGCAAGATACAATCCATGTTGGAAGGACAGCCTGAGAGGCTGAAGGTGGTGCGCATAATCCTTGAGAACGGTTTGGGACTCCGCGGAAGTGAGGTCTATCTGAATGATATCGAGATACCCGTGGTGAGAATCGCAAAGTTGGCGGGGGTCGATAGGCGGACGGTAGATGAAACCATCAGAATGATAGAGCGTAATCCGGAGTTCAAATCGCTCTTTTCGAATCTCCGATCTGCTGGGCTCTCGCTGAGAGGGGTCGCGAAGCAGCTAGGGCTTGGTGTGGTCGAAATTATCGTTGAAGACCCTCACAAACCGGGAATCATCGCTGGAGCCACGCAGCTGTTTTCAGAACTTGGAATTAGCATTCGACAGGCCTTGGTCGATGATCCAGAATTGATCCCGGAGCCTAAACTCGTCCTAATCGGCGACAGAGCCGTCCCGGGCGAAATCATTCCCCGACTCTTGAAGATCCAGGGCGTGACAAAAGTCTCCGTTTACTAGTGTTACTGGCGAATCTATAGTTACTTCAGGTAACATTTATCTGCCCCAGATGTTACCGTAGGTAACAGAAGAGGGTCAGGCGCAATGAACCTAAGACTTTCAAATGAAGATGAAGCACGAAGAGTTGAGCCACGATCGGCGCTAGACTACGAGACGTTCAGCAACAGATTCGGGGACTCGGCCAGCGACAGGGAGCTCGAGGTCTTCCAAAAATACATAGCAGCCAGGTCGCTGATGAGCAAAGGATTCGACACATATCTCGACCCCTCACTAGAGGGAGACGACGACCGTTCAAGCATGGAAGCGGATGTTTGCGGAGTCAAGAAAGACGAGATTATCGTCGTATTCTGCTCTGCGAGTCTTCCGGAAGAGTCGGTTTGGAGCAGGATCCGGCTCATCAGCCAGTCACAGAACGCTCGATCGTTGATCTTCTCTCCTGAAGAGATCCCTCCAGACCTGATTGAGGAACAGGCCCCCGGAGCCGTAGGCACTGGGAAGTTACAGATCGAGACGCTTGGATGGTTCGAGGACACGCTAGAGCGGACTCTGCAGCAAACACTCCGCACAATCGAGCTACTGGTGAACGAGACTAGGATGAGAATGCTTGCACCGATGCTACAAAAGTCGGCTCTCAAGAGAGACTTTCGAGCGAGAATCAACCCCAAACTTGTCTACCACAACCTTACAGCACTGTCTGAAGCAGGAATTGTAGACGAACCAGTAGAAGGAACCTACGAGCTGAGCCAGCTTGGCAAGACCGTTCTACCCGAGTTCATTGCATTCTTGGAAAAGACGCGTAAGACCCTCGACGATTATCGACACAAGGAGGTGAGATCGATTGGAAGACGATGAATTCTTACCAGAATGGTTCAAGCGACGCTTCCGATCCCCATTGACCAATTGGTTCGACGATTTCGATCGAAACTTCGAAGAAATGTTCCGCGGGCTCGAGCTACCGAAGGATCTAGTCCGGGAGAGAAAACTGCCCGACGGAGGAACAGTTAGAGAGATGGGACCTTTTGTCTACGGCTACTCGTTCAGCATGGGACCAGACGGCAAACCAATAGTCAGAGAATTCGGCAACGTGAAACCATCAATCAAAGGAGGACCATTTGGAACCGCGAAGCCAAGCCTCGACGTCAAGGAAGAACGCGAACCTCTCGTTGACGCCATGGTTCAGTCAGACACTGTCAAGGTTGTTGCTGAACTTCCAGGCGTGGAGAAGTCGGACATTGCACTCGAGTGCGACGGACGGAACCTAGTGCTGAAAGTGGATACCGACAAGAGGCGTTACTACAAGTCCTTGGAGCTTCCCGTTGAAGTAGACCCCGATACATCGAAGGCGAGCTACAAGAACGGAGTCCTGGAGCTTGTCCTCACACGCAAGAGCCCTGGGAACAAACCCAAACAGATAAGGATCGACTAGGCTGGTTTTCTCCAGCCTGCCGCTTCTTTTTTTGGTGTACTGATTACCAGTTATTAACAGGTCGAAGCTGCAAAACTCTATCCTATGGCTCCCGATGAGCTAAAGATCAGCACCGAGGAACACGAAAACCGAATCGCGAAGATTCAGAACCAGCTTCGAAGAAACAGGATTGATGCTCTCTATCTGACCAATTCGACGAGAATTCTTTACACAACGGGCTTCGCGCATATTTCGACGGAACGGCCTCTCGCTGCGGTCATTCCCAATGAGGAACCACCTTTCTTCATGGCTCCACGCCTGGAGTATGACCATGCTCGAAAGGAATGCCCGTTTGCTGGCGATGTGCTAACCTATCCTGACTACCCTGGCGAGACCCACCCGATGCGGCTTTTTGCGAAGTTCATGGCTCAGAAAGGACTTGCATCTTCCCGAATTGCCACAGATTCCGCGCAGGGAGCCGCTGGGGGCTATGGTTATCGAGGACCTGCATTGCAGGACCTAATGCGTCGGGCCAAGTTCATTGACGGGAAAGACATTGTGGACAGATTGCGGCTGACGAAATCGAAACAGGAGATACGGCTCCTCCGAGAGAGTGCAAAATGGTCGGAGATAGCGCACGATATTTTGCTCGAAAATACGCGTGCTGGTCTTCATGATACTCTAGTAGCTGTGAAATCCAGCTACGATGCACTTGCCAGAATGTTGAAGAAACTCGGACAAACCTATGTCCAATTGAAAATAGCCTTGTCTCCAGTGGTCGTTGGCTTCCGCGGGCAGGTTGGTGTCAACTCTGCGATTCCTCATGCAGTCTACACCAAGAATAAGATTCGGAGAGGAGATGTTCTCGTTACAGAGGCCGGAGTGGAAATGGGAGGCTACACGAGCGAGCTTGAACGAACCGTCATCATTGGAAAACCTAGCTCCAAGGCCAAGCGTTACTTTGAAGCTATGCTGAAAGCACAGAACGCCGCTCTCAAAGAATTCCGCCCTGGAACAACATGTAGCAAGATAGACGAGGTAGCTGGCAAATCTATTGAAGACTCAGGACTCACGGATGCTCATAGACATCATACGGGACACGGAATAGGTTTGGACGGTCACGAACCGCCATGGCTTGATCCGGGGGACCGGACGATCATGCGTGAAGGAATGGTGTTCTCATGTGAACCAGGTCTATACTTTCCTGGCTACGCGGGATTCCGGCACTCCGACACGGTTGTGATAACGAAGAAGGGAATGGATTTCATTACCCATTACCCGCGTGGACTTGAGGAGCTCACGCTTTAGAACAGATCCTTGTTCGTCACGCCTTGAACCATTGAAACACTAGATACCGGATCTTTCCAGATTTCGTGTCGGGAATCGCAATTATGAAATGTTTTCTCACCGTGGTAGCGAGTCTTCCCGCGCGGACCACTTCGAAAGGACCCATCACTGATTCAGGAGTTTCGACAGATACAATGAATGGTGCGTGGTCTATTCCTGGGCCGTGTTCGTAGACGGCGAAATCGGCTCCGAACTTGATTCCCGGAGTGACGACGTAGCCTTTCTCCCTCAAGTCCTTGTATACTTGGTAGGCAGCGCTGAAGCCTCGATAGGTTTCCCGGGCTGCCTTCAGCAGCACGCTCTTTCCGACAGGTTTCTTGCTGCGTCCGTCGATGACGCCGATTCTCTTGTGCTCGAGCAGGTAAAGTCCCTCCATGAGATCCAATAGGAGTGGGACTTCAAAGTCCTGGTCAGGTTTCGGCTTGGGAATGCCTACTGGTTTTCCGAAGAATCCTGATCTGTATATTCCGAGACCTGATTTGTAATCCCAGATGATGAGCCTTGTCCCAATGAGTTCGGCTTGATCCTGAGCCAGGGAGGTCTTCACGGCCTTACTAGGCGGTCAAAGCGATGACTCGGATTAGGTCCACAACGTCCACTCCGAGGTCCGCCATATTCTCCATGTGAGCGCTGAGGTCCCTGATCAACAGGAGTGTGCGAAGGGGAATCTTCTCGTCAAGCACCTCTAGGTCCAAGGAGCGGTAAGCGGTATCGACTTTCCTTTCTGTCTCCTCAACGCCCTTCGAGAGTTCCATAGCTTTTGTCGGGTTGAATCCGAGGGACATCATGGTTTCACGAATCTTGGACATTTCTTCGAGAACGAGTCCGATGAGTTCGGATAGTCGTTTGGTGTATCTCTTGTCGACCTTCCAGCTGCGGTCGATAACCGCGGTCAGTCGGTAGCCTATCCCTTGAGCGTAGTCGGCCACCTCGCCTACCCGGAAGATGAGCCGGATGAAGTCCTCACGGTTACTCAATAGGGCCCCGAATGAAGCAACCTCTTCCAGCAGCTTCTTCTTGGTACCTTCGAAATCGTCCAGAATTTTGATCATGTTCTGATAGTGGTCCTTCGCATCCTTGCCCTTGCCGTCGCCGACGCTGTCAGTCATCAGGGCTAGTTCACGCGTTATCTCGACGACGTTCCTCGTCTGATCGCGACAAATGTCTAGGATTCTACGTCTGATGCTAGCTTCGGTTTCAACTGGAAAGGTCAACATCGACACCGGGGGGTTCTACTGCAGTGAAGGCGACATTCCCATAAAAACTAGTTGCGGCGAGCCTGGCCAGTTTTTGCCGGGAATCCGCTGCTGACAATGGAGTCGATCGTTGACTTGAGTTCGTCGATTTGGACCCTTATCTGGTTCCACGAGTCTCGATCCCGCAGGGTGACGGAACCGTCCTTCATTGTCTCGTAGTCGACGGTAATTCCGAGCGGTATGCCGGCTTCATCAGCCCGGGCATATCTCCGCCCGATTGACCCCCCATCGTCATACTCGACGCGCAGACCGCTTTCGAGGAGGCTTCGATGGACGCTCTGGGCCTTCTCCACAAGACCATCCCTGTTAACAAGAGGATAGACGGCGGCTTGTGTCGGGGCGATCCCGAAGGGTAGGCTCAAAATCAATCTTTCCTCCTTCATTCTGAGATTATGTTCTAGCGTGGAGTAAACGAGCCTCTCTACCCCAAAACTAGGCTCAATGACGTGGGGAAGGAATTTTGTTCCGGTCTCCTTGACCACCTCCTCTTTCGTGTCGAAGAATTCTGCCGGAATATCATGAGCGTCAATTTTGATTGACTCGCCGCGTCTCTTCCCTTGGAGGATTCGAGGTAAATCCTCCTTTGCCAGGAGGCTGATGATTCTTCCAGCGTCTGTTCCGAATCGTTGGCGTATCTTCTGGTGGTTCGGCCTGATTGTTCGGACTTTCTTTTCAATCGGTGAATCATATGCTTTGAAGACTCGCAGATCTATTCCGGTGGCCTGCATGTGACTGCGAAGGTCGAAGTCGGTTCTGTAGGCGAACCCGGCGACTTCGACCCAATCCCACCTGTCAAGCTTCACTTCATGATCGAAAGTCTGAGAAGAATAATGTGCTCTTTCCGTGGAGAGTTTCTCAAAAAATCGTTGATAGTGCTCGTTGATCCCTAGCTTTGCCAAGAACCGCGCGGACTGCGACATGAAATATGCCATCCACGGGGACTTTACGAGTCGTTTTTCGAGAGCTTCCGCAGTTGTGATTCTAGTGGTTTCACTTCTTCCTTTCTTTCTAGTATCCTCTGTTACGATGGACAGCTTGTCTTCCCTAACTTCGTCGATGTAGGGGCACTCTGGTCTTTCAGGATCGAAGAAGAGTTCGAAGTCCATTATTGTGAATTCGCGCAGCCGAATGGGTCCCTGGCGGGGAGAAATTTCATTCCTCAACACCGTCCCGACCTGTGCTATGCCCAACGGGAATTTTTCCCTCATCACTTCAAGTACCCGGTGGAAGTCGACGAATATTCCCTGCGCTGCTTCGGGTCGAGTGTAAGCGGGGTCTTCTCCGTATGGGCCGATGTTCGTCTTGAACATGGTGACGAAGTATTGCGGTGACCCGAGGACTCCTCCACATTCAGGACATTTTACCTGCTTCAGTAGGACGGATAGTTGGTCCAGATCCAGACCCTCAGTCTCAGTCCCTGCGGCTTCTTTGATCAACTGGTCCGCTCTGAACCTTCGATGACAGTTGGTACACTCCGTCATTGGATCTTTGAAATTCTGGACGTGCCCCGAGGCCTCGAGGACCCGTTCGGGGGTTATGATCGGAGTCGATATCTCTGTGAATCCGTGGCGTCTAAGGAAGAAATCTCTCCAAGAGTCTTCGATTTCTCGCTTGAGACCAGTCCCTAAAGGGCCCAAGTCGATGAAGCCGCTTACACCCCCGTATATTTCGAAGGAACCCCAGAAGAAGCCTCTGCGTCTCGCGAGCTCAGAGAGTAGCCTATGCTTGTCTCTTACCTGAGTGGTTAGCTGCTCCAAACTTCTGCTCTACGGTGAGATGTACAAGAATCAGTATAATGCTTTACGTGAGCAACGATAGGACGAAATTACAGCCGAGGTATCTGTTTCTATCTGGCCTTCACGTGTTTAACGATGGGCGGCCTGACTTTTCTGAGAATTCTATAGCCGCAGAAGGGGCACTTGATCTCGGGCGTCATCGCCAATTGGTCTGCTGTCAGTCTAGATCCGCAATTGATGCATTCGTAGAACAGCCCGCCGGGATTTCGCTCACGCACCGTTGGCTCTTGTAATGGGGCTTCCGGTTGTGCTTCCTTAGGACCCGCTTCCATCTAGACTTCAACTCGTAAGGGTGTTGGGTTCAAGTTAAGGATTTGGAAGGAGGGTTCCCTGAACCTGGAGTCTTAGGTTTGGAGCCTGCCGGTTTTGTCCTTTCTTGCGTCTCCATGGTCTCAGGTTGTCTTCTGACCAGGTAGAACCCTAGGATGATAATAGCAGCCACGACGCCTATTGCTGCGGGAATAAGGATTTGCAAGTTGCTCTGAAGTATTGTTACCTGGAGTGTTTGGGTTGCCAATGGGCCGCTATACTGGGGTGACGAGAATGTGAGAACGTATCGTCCAGGAATCGATGGCGCCTTGAACGATAGAGTGATGGGTTGACTAGCTCCGGGACCGAGGGTGACGCTTGTTGGACCTGCAACGACTTTGGAATCGAGGTAGAGGTTAACGCTGATGGTTTGAGTGAGCTTTGTTGAGTTGTTAGTCAGATGCACGGTCGCTGTGACCATCTGATTCTCGGCTACCTCACCAATCGCGTCCATGCTCGATAGCAGTATGGTCGAGTCGGAGAAGAAGCTGGGTTTTAAGACATCATTCACGAGAACGACGCCTGAGGAGTCCTCAGCAAGAGCAAAAACTACAAGTTTCTTCGCCGCGAGGATTGCGTCTGATTTTATTGTGAGTGAGAAGCTTCCACTTGTGTCTGTCTTGAACGGTGCCGAATATGCTAGGAATCGGCTAGGGACAAAGGGCAAGCCAACGACGTAGGCATAAGGAGGGGATTCAAGCGAATTCGCCGAGAAAGTGGACGTGCCCGCCTTGCTAGACACACTGATCTTGAAAAGCCCTGTGTGTTGTCTGCTAGGGACAACAGGGTCCGTTCCGACACTCATCATGAAATTCTTTGAGGCAAGATTCCCATTACTGAGACTGGTCAAGGCTATCTGTACGCCGTGCCCCGTCAGAGTCAAGGCCGCCTGATAGGCCTGTGGACCTGAAATGAATGGTAGGTCCCCAAATCCGTCCCCAGGGGTGCCAAGGGGAAACGTCACATTCGCTCCATGGGGTTGAGAACCGGGCCATTCGTGTTCTATCGTCACGTTTGCACTAAACGCCATACTTGGACTCGGATTGACAATAGTGAATATCATAATGAGCGGTTGCCCTTGGGTGAACACACCATTGACGACTGTAATATTGGAAACGTAGAGCCCGCCGCCGCCCCCGGCGGTCTTATTCGTAACAGGAATGTTGGTCGGTGTTCCCGCGTCGATGGCAAAGACGGTTCCGCTAACACCTATCGCCGCAGAGCTGTTTGACGCGTACGTCAGACTTCCCTGTACGGTCAGCCCGGTGTTGCCACCGCCGCTGCTGAATGAGCTGACCTGAATCTGATCAACTCTAAACGACGTGTTTCTAGCTCCCAGATCAAAGGCGCTAGTGAAGGTGGAAGCGATCGTCCAATTTCCCAAGGGCGCGAAAATGGGGATAGTGAAGTTGAACACGCCGCCTGGTGATTTGAGAGCCATTGTCCGTCGAGGGATCGTAGTCAAGGCTCCATTGGGATCGCGGAACGTGATGTTGAGGCTGCCCGTTGCGACAAGAGTGCTGGTCGCCGCTTCCACCCCTATTGTTTCGCCCAGCTGCCAGAAAGCCGTAGGCGAAACAGGCCCAGACAGAGATGCTGGGATGACTGTTCTTAAAGTTGCAGGTGCATTTTCGCTGGTCGCGTTAACAGTTACGGTTCCTTTCACTTTGTTGTTCGTCATGTTTAGAGAGACGAACGATGTGGAGTAGATGCTGCTGCAGTCGATCAACGCACTTTTGATGCAGGCCCCCTTGTCGAATGCGAACGGGCTTCCTGAGCCTGTGTAGGATGGGGTCGTTGCGTTGATCTGAACAATCGTGTAGGGAGTAGGATAGTAATAGCTGATGATTACCGTGGTCCAGTCGTGGTTCACAATCTGTGGCTTATTGAGGGGATGGTAGGAGACGGTCCGATTATAATTCAGGGGCAGGTTCGCTAGGTGAGCTACCGTGTTGCTCGTCGGGTCGAGAGTCATTGTATGACTGAGAGAGTTTGTAAAGGTAAGGCCGAAGTTTGGAGAAAAGACTATCAGCTCACCGAATTCAGCGTCCATAGACTGCTGACCCGTACCGGTGAAGTTCAAGTTGAACCGGATTGAGAGTGTAAGATTATAGCCGATGAAAGACGTCGCATCGAAGCATCGTTGCAACACTAGTTGCGGACAGTACAAGGACGAGTTGGTCGGTGGACTCAGGGATATGCGATTGGAAGCGTTGTACACTGCGAAGGTTGCGTTGTTTCCGCGGTTTTGTGTGAATGTTGGCTGTGGAAAGTCAAACCGTAGAATGGTCAGGTTGCAAGTTGAGCAGCCTCCTTTGGGAATTGGGAGGGTCCAGTTCATGTTTTGTGATCCAGTGATAGCACTAGAGGTCGTGATGTTGAACCTAAAGTCCGTTCCGGGGATAGGAGAGTTGTCCACCGTTCTGTTGACTGAGCTAAACCATGTTAGGTTTCCCACGAATGGACTGGATTTGGTGAACCCGTTGGACGAATTAGTGTATAGATCAGTCATGGCATAGGTCAAATTTAAGGCTGTATGGGAGCCAGTAGCATTAATCGCTGGGTCATTCAACTGAACAAATTGCGTCATTCCCGGCGATGAGCCTGCCGCACGCGGCATGCTATAGGGCATGATGATTAGCGAGGTGATTAAGACAACTAGGAGCGAGAAGGCCGTTCGCCGAATCAAACTTAGTCACAGACGCGCTTTCGAGGACGCGCCCCAGCGATTCTATTTAACCTTTGTAGGAATGAGGGACGTAGTGCGTTGCCGGATTCGCATTTTGTGATGACCGCAGGAATTCCTCCAGTAATGCAACCGGCGTCAGAATCGCGAATTCACCTATCTGCATCCACCATCCGTTTGCCAGCTAAGATTTTCAGAAATCGTCGCAATCTCAGATTTACTCGTTGGTTAGAGGTGCCGAATTAGGTGGGATTATGGACAGATTCAGCGGAACCCGGAGATAATTGGCCTTCTAGACTAGGCGGTTACCTTTTTGGCGGTGGTGACACTAAAACCACGTTGTCACCTCGTACAATGATCGTTCCTAGTTTTTTTGTCGCATCAGAATTGGTAACATCTTCAGCTTCTTCCAGGACCAAGTTCATGTGTTGGTCGAAACTGTACAGTCTTCCCCTTACGCTTCGTCCCCCTTTCAGCTGGACGAGAACGACTTTGTTTAGACTCTCTTCAAAAATTTTTGCAGCTACGTCAGACATTCAAGATCCAACTGGGGAAGTGAGTGTCCCGGCGTTTGTACACTTTTAAAGATTGTCGTAGAAGAAGCTGAATCGATTTGCCAAATAGAACTATCTTGAAAGATCGCGATTCCAAACCTCTGATTGAAGACTTGAACAAGATTCCTGGTTTCGAACATCTGTCCCGCAAATCTCGCGTCGAAACGGAGATGGTGAAGAGTTCGGAAGTCATTTTCGTCGACGGGCTCCCAGTTGCGTTCAAGAGAGAGAGACAGTTTATTCCGGTGTTGACGAATACAGTTGCTTTGGAAAAGATGCCCCGCGTTACTGTAGACATGGGCGCAGTTCCCCATGTAGTAGGCGGAGCTGATATCATGGCACCGGGAATCAGAAAAGTCGAGGGCAGTTTTGGTGAGAAAGAGCTAGTCGTCATCATCGATGAGAAGCACGGTAAATTCTTGTCGGTCGGAAGATCTCTGCTTGCTTCGGAAGCTTTGGCTGCTACAAAGAAGGGGAAAGTGATTGTAAATGTCCATTACGTTGGTGATCCCGTATGGGAGACGATAAAGTCCCAGGCGCCTGCGCATTCTGGAAGTTGATGATTTGTCTCGAATTTGGTCAGGCAAAGTTTAAAGTCGTTCTGACAGCTGGTTTCAGAAACGTATCATCATATCATGATTTGATGTTTTCATATGGCGCACTCTACTCTCTACGTGAAAGCGCTTCCGTTGCAGGAACTGGATGATGTTGAAGTTATCAAGACTGAGATTCGGACCGGAAACATCCTAATCGTCCGAATTACGCCCTTGGCACGCAAGAGCGTTGACGAGACTAAGCTAGCGATAACGGAATTGACGGACCACGTAAAGTCGATTGGTGGCGACATAGCCCGGCTTGGAGAGGAACGTATTGTAATTACTCCGCCGGGAGTAAAGATTTGGCGCCGGGAGACGGCGGGCTCTGAGACTGCTATCCCCGCTGTGCCTTTGCAGAAGGAGACTCTGCCGGGGACGAGCTAACGGAGTCTAAGTGATTCTAGGACATCTGGCACTACTGTTTTGATGCCGAAGATGCGATTGACGTTTTGAGCGAACAGTTCGGACTTTCTTCGCTCTCCGTGGTTTACTATGATTCTCGTGGGTTTGGGCATCATCCGCTTTATGAAACCTAGTAGTTGGTTGCGATCGGAGTGGCCCGAGAATCCTTCTATCGATTCGACCCGCATGTCGCACTTCACCATCTCTATCTTGCCGTCAGGACCGAAGAGTGACACTTCTTTCAATCCGTTCTTGATTCTGTTGCCGAGAGTTCCCTCTACCTGGTAGCTTACGTAAGCTAGGGTATTTCTCGCATCAGGGGCTAGCCGCCTGAAATAGTCAATAGCAGGTCCGCCCTCGAGCATTCCGGACGTAGCTATAATGACACAGGGTCCGCCCGCGACTATTTCGTCTCGATCACCTGGGTGCGTGACTGGATGGAAGTATTCAGACTGGAACGGGTTCAGATCTTGATGAAGAATTTGTTCTTTGATGTCTCTCACGAGATATTCGGGAAAGGCTGTGTGTATCGCCGTCGCCTCATTTACCATCCCCTCAATATAGACGGGTAGTTCACGCAGGGCGCCGTTTCTCATGTATGCGTCCAGGACCAGCATTATTTCTTGGGCTCGCCCAACGGCGGGGACAGGGATGAGGACTTTTCCGTTCTTTTCGACAGTCTCGTTGACTATGCTGACGAGCCTGCCTTCAACCCCTTCACGGTCCGGCATAATGTCGTCAGGGCCCCCATAGGTGCTCTCGATGATCAAAGTTTCCGCCCTGGGGAACTGGGCCATGGCAGGGTCCAGCATCATTGTTCTTCCAAACTTGAAGTCGGCGCTGTAGACGATGTTGTGTAGGCCTTCGCCGATGTGGAGGTGTACGATGGAGCTGCCGAGGATGTGTCCCGCATTGTGCAGTGTCAGTTTGATGTCTGGGGCTACGTCAGTCACAACATTGTACCTTAGTGGGATCGTGTGCGTCACGACCTCTCTTACGTCCTTCTGGTCAAAAGGCGAGTGTTCTCCTTCTCTGCTGTGAACGTCGAGGTAGTCGAGCTGGTGTAGCGTCATGAGCACTTGTGTAGGCTCTGAACAATAGATTGGGCCATCATAGCCATACTTGTAGAGGAAGGGCAGTATTCCACAGTGATCTAGATGCGCGTGAGATATCACAACGGCGTCGAGCTTTTCAAGATCAAACTCGTCAGTGTCGAACCGAGGATAGGCGGATGACGGGTCTTGTGCGCCAGGATTTATTCCACAATCCATGAGGACAGTGCTGCCTCCCGCTTGGATGAGCATCGCGGATCGTCCAACTTCACGGAATGATCCGAGAGTCACGAGACGGACATAGCCAGCCTTGGTGAAGGTTGGACGAAAGATTCTCTCTCCTACATCTCGCAGGATCCGACTTCTCTCTTCACTCTCGGTGTGGAGTATGTGACGGGTGCTAGCAATAATCTTGGAGTGTAACGGAGGTGCCCGCAGAATCCTCGGGCGCCATCTTGTCTCCTTAACAACTTGCTGAAGGACTGAAGCCTCTTTGCCGATTGCGACTCCAGGTTTCTTGGCTTCTACGACCACTTCACCGAGGCTAGGGTCGAAATTGATTGCCGTCACTTCAGCTTCAGCGGGTACAAGTTTCCGGATGTAGCCTTCCGCTTCTCTCTCTGGCAGTCGAATGGACTGGTCTGAGCGAATGACGATCCGTTTGTGGAGCAGGTTTACAATTTCTGTTACAACGTAGCTCTGTTCTGAGAGAAGGTTAACGTTCTTCACGTAGATCGCAAGGCGCGGTCCTTCAAACTCGATCCTGGTAATTTCGGCATCCTTCGGCATGTGTTCTACTATTGTCTCGCGTATCCTCGCAGACACATCGTTGTATGTTCTAGTCATTCGTCTATGCTGCTCCTTGTGTACGATACGTTGAAGGTGTGGTTGAGAACGAGGTCAGGCGTGGAGGATGTGCTTCTTCTCGTCCTCTGTGAGTTCTCTATATCCGTCCTTGGATATCACGGCTACGTCGAAGCTATCGCCGCTAGCCGAATCCCGTTTCATAGCAGAGTCTATTGCTCGAACTACTACGGGGACGGACTCCTTAACATTCATCGTGTCCTTCCACTCCGATTCCAGCACTCCGTATGCTACTGGAGATCCGGAGCCTGTGGAGACAAATTTTTCCTCCATCATACTTCCAAGCGGGTCCAACATGAAAATGTGACCGCCGGAATCGTCCATTCCTCCGATGAGCGCCTGAACACCCATTGGGTAATATCGGGATTGAAAGAGCACATTCGATACTAGTCTGGCGGCAGAGTTGATCGGGATTGGTCTTGCTAGATCGAGCTTGTAAAGTGCTGAGTTCGCCCGAAGCATTTCCACAATGGCCTGCGCGTCCCCCACAACTCCAGCTATGGTCATTGCTATGTGTTGGTCGATCCGGTATACTTTCTTAGCGTGTTTGTGGGCCACAAAAGAGCCCATCGTTGCTCTAGTGTCTGTCGTCAGCACGACTCCGTCATGGCAGACGACACCGATCGTCGTCGTTCCCTTAAGGACGGGTAGTTTTCCAGCTCTCTGAAATTCCAACTTGAAGTGTCTCCTAATCATGTGATATTAAAGACCACTTTCCGAGAAAACGGAAAGATTGGAATGCCCCGGTTCTCCACCGCTTAAAAACATTTGGGGAATCGCAGCTTCCTACCTTTGGCTCTCCGATCCCATCATTGCCCGCTTCGTTGGACCCTTTGACGCGGGCTTCTTGGCTGGAGCTCTTCTCTTCCGTGCAGGCTGAGCCGGAGCTTCTTGAGCCTTTTCTGTCTGCGGCTTCGTCTCAACTTGTTCGGCCGACTTGCTTGTTTCAACGGCCCAGGCTTTTGACGCCTCTTCCATCTCGGCCTCGGGTGCTCTCCTCTTGAACACCTCCCGGAATGAGATTGAGTCGATGTCTGGGAAGAATTTTTGCAGATCAGAGGTGACCGATTTCTTGGCTACTTGTAGGCCGCTAAGGTAGAACGCCTCTTCGGGGACCTCGACCGTCAGTTCCTTGCCAGTTCTTTCCACGCCGAATTTTGCCTTGTCAACTTCAGGGATTCGTTTTGATATGATGTTCAGAATCTTCTCGTTATCGTCCTCGACTATTTTTTCGATCGAGACATCGTAGATCAGGGTTCGGCCCGCTAGGGGATGGTTGTAGTCTACTTGGACGCGGCCAGCTCCCACCGCCCTTACTGTCGCAGGTCTGCCGTCGAATTCGATCTGTGCGCCTGGAGTCGGGTCTATGCCTTTGTCGCGAAAGCGTCTCAACGGAACAAGCCGCATCTTAGCCGGGTCGCGTGTTCCGAATCCCTTGTCAGGAGGCAGTTCGACCGTCGTCCGTTTTCCAATGTCGGCTCCTACCAGGGAATCTTCTAGTCCCTTTGGAAGCCAGCCTTCTCCGAGGATTATGAAACGAGGACCATAGGTTGAGTCTTGCCGATGGAGATGGGTATCTTTCGCAACCGCATCATATGTTGTGTCTACTGTTTCTCCACTCTCTTTCACCTTGAGAGTGAAATTGACGAGTAGAAAGTCGCCGGCCTTTACTGCCATTCTGCTAGTTCATCCTCGCAGGGAGTCGAGCCAGGGCTCTACGTGCAGCTTCGAGAGCTTCCGACATCTTGCCTTTGAAGCCTAGGTCTGCGCTTGCTGATGCAATAGCGCTTACCGTTGACATTATTTCAGGTGATCCAACGTTGCCCATGATTCCAATTCTGAACATCTTTCCTTTCCATTTTTCCAGACTACCGCCTAAGTCTATCCCATACTTAGTTCTGATGAGTTCTCTCAGCTTGCCATCCTCGATGCCACTTGGACACGCCACCGCGGCGACGGTGTGTGATCGCGATTCAGGCTCCGCCATTAGCGCTAATCCAAGAGCCTCCATGGCGCTGTAGACTGCTTCGGCGCAGATTCGATGCCTTTCAAATCTCGCCTGTAGTCCCTCTTCAAGGATCATATCGCACGCCTCGTTGAGTGCATAGAATAAGGAGACTGCGGGTGTGAAGGGTGTGAAGCCATCTCCCATGTATTTCTTGTACATTGGAAGATCGAGGTAAAAGGATCGGTGCTGTTTCTTCTCGCTGATCTTCTCCCAGGATTTCTGGCTCACCGAGACGAAGGATAAGCCCGGCGGGCACATCATGCATTTCTGGCTAGCAGTGACGCACATGTCCACATTCCAGTCATCGACGGGCAGTTTGTCGCCTCCGAGAATCGATATGGCGTCTACGATTAGTAGGATGTCTTCCTCCTCACAGAGTTTCCCGATCTCTTGAAGGCTCCTCACGGTTACACCGGTGGAAGTCTCGTTGTAGACCACCGCAAGAGCCTTCGCATCGGGGTTCGCTTTGATAATCTTCCTAAAGTCGTCTGTCCCGGGTGCCTTTCCCCATTCCGAGCTCACAACCAATGGATGGCCGCCGTACGCGTTGATTGCTTCGCCAAGTCTCTCGCTGAAGAAGCCGTTGACGTTAACGATTATCTTGTCTCCATCTTCTATTATGTTCTGGAGGGCACATTCGGTAGCGCCTGTTCCCGAGGTTGTAAGAACGAACAGGTCTTCCTTGGTCTGAAAGACCTTCTTGGTCTTGCCGATTACTTGTGATAATACTTCCTTGAAATCGGGACCCCTGTGGCCCATGAGAGGCTTGATCATGGCCCTCATGACTCTAGGAGGCACGTTTGTGGGACCCGGCAGCATGATCAATTTCTGGGTCTCACTCACAGAGCAGCCCAACCATGTGATGAAGCGCGAGCCCGAGGCGTGGTTCTTTTAAGGATTAGCTCTCAGCGTGACACGATTCGATGGTTACGATAACTCTGCTCTCGGACTTTGGATTGACCGATCCATATGTCGCCGAAATGAAAGGAGTCATTCTTAGCGCGGATCCTGATCTGACGATTGTTGATGTCTCGCATGGAATTGACCGTCATAACATTGCGATGGGCTCTTTCATCCTTGAAACGGCACTCCCCTACTTTCCTAGGGGTTCGATACACGTAGCCGTTGTCGATCCTGGTGTTGGAACCAAGAGACTTCCCTTGGTGGTGGTGTGCAAACTGGGAGTCCTCGTCGGTCCTGATAATGGTCTTCTCGTTAGAGTTGCTCAGAAACTTGGTTTCAAAGCAGGGTATCAAATAGATAGTCAGCGATTCAAGGGTGAGAAAATCTCTGCTACGTTCCATGGAAGGGACCTATTCGCGAGGACGGCCGCGAAACTAGCGGACGGACTGAGGCCTGACACGTTCGGGGCTGAAGTCAAAGAGCTTGTGAGGCTTGACATTCCGAGTGTACACGTTTCGGATGAAGGAATGACGTGTACCGTTCTTCACGTTGATTCTTTCGGCAATGTGATTTTGAACTTGGGCGAAGGGGAGTTTTTGACGTTAGGCTTGCACGAAGGCAGAAGCTTAGTCTTGAATACGATACTCGGCCAGCTGTCTGCGCCGATTTTTTCAACGTACTCGGAGATTCCCTCTGACCAGCTTGGGGTTATCTTGGGAAGTCAGGGATATGTGGAGATCGCGATGAGAGAGAGAAGTGCGGCTGCTATGCTCGGGCTCAAACCATTGGATCGGATCGAAATCCGCTTTTAGCTAGCCTTGTCACTCTTTGAAATGTCCCTCAGGCGTTCGTCCCCATCGATCTTCTTCAGGTAGCTGGCGACTGACTTTGGAACGAGTTCCTTCCATGGCCCGTTGGTCAACAGTCTTCTCCTGACTTCTGTTGACGTGAACTTTTTGCGGCTGAACATGGGAATGCGCTCGACCCTTAGACCCGCTTCCTTGAGTAATCGAAAGGTTAGAGGCTCATTCGTGAAGACGACGTCGAAGCTTGGAGTCTGAGATAGCAAATGCGCGACCCAGACTTTGTGGAACTCATCGTCCGGAAGAGGAATAACCGTAAATCGATCCGGGCGAATCCCTGATTCTTTAAGAGCCAGTCTTATCATCGTAATTCGTTCTCCGGCCGTGAACGGGTTGTCTAAGGTGTGGCTGTGCTGGGCACTGCCCACGACAATTATCAGCTCATCGACTCGTTCAAGAATATACTTCACCGCCTGCAGATGGCCCAGGTGAAATGGCTGGAATCGACCAACGTAGAGGCCGGTGGTCAATCAGGCGCCTTCGGATGGATTCCAGAGAGCTGCTGAATCGATCTTGTCCTCGTCGATCGGCACTTCTTCGCGTACTAGCAACTTACGCTTCGTCAAGCTCCCACTTTCTCCAAGGGTCCCGCAGAGTGAATAGTTACCTACGGTTAGACTACTGGGGACGACGCGGTGGCATGGAACGAAGATAGACCATGGATTCGAACCGACGGCTCCGCCAACAGCTCTCGCCGCTGAGCCGATATGATTCGAGATCAGTCCATATGTTGTGACCTTGCCTGCAGGAATCCTCTCAAGGACGCCGCAGACTTTGGCCTGATGGGTAGAAACGAAGTTTCTGTTGAGGTTCACATTTTTAGAGTTCTTCGCTCCCTCGAATCGTCTGATCATCTCTTCCGTTAGCCAATGATTGATACGCGTCGGGAATTTGCCACCAGTCTTAGCTGAATACTCTTCTAGGTGTTTCTCTAGAATTCGCGAGCTAGAGCCGAAGGAGGAAGCGACAAGTCTGTCGTTTTGGTCAACAATACAACCAAAAGACATCTCCTCAGATTTTCCGAGGGATAGTCGAAGGTTCTCCATGATTGGAGTCTGTTGGATGCACACTCTCTTTAAAGAATGGGTTGAAGTTCGGCTGGAAAAATGATTGAAATAGATGGAAGCATGGGCGAGGGTGGTGGACAGGTTCTTCGAACGGCTCTAGCTCTGGCTGCCGTGCTGAGACATGAAGTTCGCGTCTTTAACATCAGGGCTGGAAGAGAGGACCCCGGATTGAAAGCCCAGCATCTAACAGGGGCAAAGGCGTTATCGCAGATTTGCGGTGCATCCTCCCAGGGCCTTCGGATTGGCTCGACAGAGTTCATCTTCAACCCCGGAAAGGTGAAGGCTGGCTCCTTCCATTTCGACGTTGGAACAGCAGGGAGTATAACATTAGTCCTTCAGACGTTGATGCCTCTGCTCCCATTCGCTCCGGGAACCGTAGAAGTAGAGATCACTGGAGGAACAGATGTGAGGTGGAGTCCTCCAATCGACTATCTCAGACTAGTAACGCTTCCCTTACTCGAGAGAATGAATGTTCACGCGTCAATTCTTGTCTCTCGCAGGGGACACTATCCCAAAGGAGGCGGAGTCGTAAGATTCACTGCAACTCCTGCATTCGTTTTGAAGAATATCATTGGGAGAGATGGTGGGCAGGTAAGTGAGCTCACAGGAGTGAGCCACTCGGTGAAGCTTCCGGCCGGAGTGGCCGAAAGACAAGCTTCAGCCGCAACACGGGTAATTGAAGAGAAAGGCTTCCCTCGTCCAAAGTTCGAGATTGATGCCTCAGAGAACGGCTCACACCTAGGTCCAGGTAGCGGAATAGTACTCCGCGCTTCTAGAAATAGTGGAGGGTTGTTGGGAGCGGACAGTCTGGGAGAGAGAGGTCGACCTGCGGAGGTAGTTGGCGAAGACGCCGCGACAAAGCTCCTGGAGGAGGGCAGGTCTGCAGCTTTTCTGGACAGGCATATGGGGGACATGATTGTGCCTTACCTGGCGTTGGCAGCGGGTGTTTCTGATGTCTCTGTTTCAATGGTCACTCTGCACACGTTGACGAATGTGGGAGTAGCAGAGAAGGTCGCTGGGGTCCAATTTGATCCATTGCCCGAGGCTGGGATGCCTGGTAGGTTGCGGGTCAGCGGTCTGGGTCTGAAGCGTGAGGAGGTGTCCGTTTCTCCCAGAGAATAGTATTCGATGACAGGTGGTTGACGTAGAGTACTCGGTGGAAGGGAATCTGAGTCTCTCCGTCGCTTAGCGTGAACGATCCCTTGCCTAGATGGGAGATGGTTGAGACTCTGATTCGAACTTGGTTCTCGGGGGCTCCACGGTGGAGATAAGCAAGTTCGACCTCTGAAGAGTCGCCTGGACCTCGCATTAGTCTGGAGAGAATCGATCGTAACGGGTGCTCACGCAATTGCTCTCACCGTTGGTCACCATTCATTATTGCTTCGTGAATTATTGAGTCGTATCGGCTCTTGGCCGGGGACCTTCGCGGAATGGAATGGCCAGCAGGATTGTCTAGTTCTTGACGGTTGAGAAGTCAATTTAGCCAAGCCGTTGCCCTGTCGTCTCATGTCGTTGACCTTCATAGGGTTAGGATTGAACGATGAAAAAGGCATGACATTGGAAGGACTCGAGGAGGCACGGCAAGCCGACTCCGCTTATGGAGAATTCTACACGAATATCATGCCAAATCTAGACCTGAAACGTCTCGAGAAGAATATCGGAAAGAAGGTCGAAGTGCTCAACAGAACCCAACTTGAAGACGAAGGAGGTGAGAAGTTGCTGAAAGCGGCAAGCAAACAGAGAGTCGCCTTCCTAGTCCCGGGAGACCCTTTGATCGCAACTACCCATATCTCATTGAGACTCTCGCTTGCGAAAATGGGCATTCCGTCGCGCGTCGTCCACGCACCTTCCATTGTGTCCGCTGTCTGCGGCGCCACAGGGCTTCAAAGCTACAAGTTCGGCAAATCTATCACCGTACCTCGCGATCAGCCACTTCCAAGGTCCTTGCTCGACACGATCTCGGATAACAGTCACCGCGGTCTTCACACCCTAATTCTCCTAGACGTTCAAGCCGGGAAAACTTCTCAAATGACCATCCGAGACGCGATTACAAAAATGACAACGGCCGATCCTCACCTCGAAACGCGAGTGGCCGTCGGACTCGCGAGACTCGGTTCGAGGGATGAGAAGGTCAAAGCATCCAAAATGAAGATTTTGACCGGCGAAGACTTCGGCAACGGTCCGCAATCAATAATTGTTGTCGGTAGGGTTCACTTCATGGAAGCTGAGGCGCTTGAGGTACTCTGTGGGGCGGGCGAGGAAGACCTGCGTGAACTGAGTTGAAAGAGAGCGCGTCAGATAGGACCGCCAAGTATGTCGAGGCCACGTCTGCCTCTTTGAGGCGACTGAGGACAAGGAAGTTTCCGGCGACGGTGGCGCAGGCGCAATACGAGTATGTTATCGAAATGGTGCGTGGATACGTCAAGGATGCGCGACACTACGCAGAAAAGCGGAAGCCAGTTACATCCCTAGCGTGTATAGCGTATGCTGAAGGAATGTTAGACGCTCTGAAGTTCCTTGAGCTCGTCGATTTCTACCCTCAAACCTAGAGTAACACTGCTCTGATATCCGGCGCATGCCTTTTCATTATCGACTCGGAAAAATGGTCAACTGCAGCGCCTGTTCAGGAATAATTCATCGCGACGAACCGGTGTCGGCTGCTTTCAGCCAAGAAGGGAAGAGAAGCTACTATCACAAGGGCTGCGAAGAAAAAGCGGAGTATCTCTCTCGATGGAGAGAGGAAGCAGCTTGGGCATTTAGACCCGTTAGGCTCAGTGTTACGGAGTGGGAGGCTTGTAGTCCGAAGAAGCATTTAGGAGTCTGGCAGTCTATCTTCATCGCGCGCAGGGACGAGGATATCTGGTGTCCGGACTGTGGTCTGAAGATTGCGCGGCACGAGGGTCTGACATGTTCATCGTGTGGTTCTCATGCTATTGTTGTTGGGGTTGAGTCTACCAAGATGGTGTTTACACACAGACAACCACTCTACAAGCTTCTCGTTCATTGTACTGAGAAGGGGGAGGATTCGACGAGCTACGCTATCTCAAGCGGATTTACACCCGTTGCGATTACTTCTCGCAGGAAGGGAGAGGCAACGGAATCACAGCAATCCGTAATGATGCTTGAGTATGAGCCTAAAGAGAATCTCAAGAAAGGACTCAAAGTCTAAGGGCTTCTTTGAGAGAGACTTGATTTCTATGGGCGTCGTCTACAAGCTGTGAAGCACTTTTTTTGCTCCTGATACACCCCCCGGGGGGTCGAGAATAAGATAACAGAAAAAAAAAATAGTTAACAGAAAAGAAAAGATAACAAATCGGCTCGGCTCCAACGGTGAGGGGTTCTCCAAAGACCTGTTTTGTGTCGTGAGGATAAGTTGCTTTTGAGAATTCCTGGTTGGTAACGGGTTTGGTAACCGTGACTGGTAGCGTTGAGGGTTGGGAATCGAGATCTGGGCTTGCACTGATGGGTTCTTGGGTCCGAATCTTTCCTGTAGGGCTTCAGGTGCCCCATCAGTACGAATGGCTAGCGGGTGTTAGTGGCTTCAGCAGAGTTCATAGTTTGTCTTTCGTGCTGGATTTTTGGGGTTGAACTTTGCAACAATATACCTTTTTTAGTAGAATAGCGTCACGGAGTGTCTACAAGAATGCCCCATATCGAAACCACGGACCTCTCCTTCATAGCCGACAGAGTGCAACCTCAGACCTGGACCCTGTTCCAGGTCCTGAGAACTAGAATGAGACAAATGAAGGGCGTGACCATGAAGGTTCAGTATGAGAAGCACACGAGGGAACCGATACCCGCGTTCTACTATGGCAGCAGACAGCTCTTCCATGTCCATGCTAGAGGAGAAGAGATCAGCGCAACACTCCACACCGACCAGAAAGCCCGGACCAAGATAGCCGAAGACCAGTCAATTGATTGGAGAGCCAGAGACCAGGTCAAGAAGCGGACTTGGGCAGCCTTTACCCTGCGATCCTCGAAGGACCTGGTTCCTTTCATGGAGCTCGTGCGGGCAAAATACGACATGATCAATCAAGAGGCCTCGGGCAAACAGGAAGAGCAGCGCCCTGTAGCATTCTAGTCGTTCGCTCCGACCCTGCTCACTAACTGATGCCAGCGCAGCAGTATTACTTGAAGCCAAACCGCGGCGAGACGAATACGGGTCAGTCTATCTTCAGATAGATCCGGTTACTTTCCCTGTTGTTCAGCGTGGTCGAGCAGGGGGTCCTTTGATCGGTGGAGGCTTCGGCCTATTCTCGCCCGATTCAGAGCTATGAAATAGGTGATGCTGGGCCAAGAAGTCGAAAAACCGTTTCTTCAACAGTCTGAAGCGCGAAACCCGGAAGACGAATCCTCTGGTCCGGTCGATCTGGAAAGACACCGAATCCGACGAGATCCGTCTCCTCTCCATCTTCGGAACCGATAGGAATCGATGCGATTTTCCTCTAGACCTGACAATACCAAGTTCGAAAACACCATCAGCCATGGTCTTGAGCTTGGCTGCAGCATCGTCAGGTATCGCGCCCCTTGAAGCAGTCTCTATGAACAGTCCACCGGTCTTTTTCACTTTCGCACCGAGAGTCTGAATGAAATTAATCGCCTGTTTATCATCAACCCCGTTGAAAATCGGCGTAAGCGAGTCCAACACCACAGTTAGTGGGCCTCCCTTCGTCTTGGCGATAAACGCCGTAATCTGAATATTTAGCTCGGTGAGGTCTGACGGGTCCTTAATGGCCCCTTCGCCCTGTCCCGCCAATCCGGAATAGCAGTCGATGATCTTCAAACGGCCCTTTCTCAGATGAGAGATGATGTCCCAGCCAAATTCTGTCATTCTGGCTTGTACATCTTCAGGGAACGCGTCGTAAGATAACAGAGCACATAATCGGCCTGATTCCAACTCATCGTGAAGCAGTTGGTAAGAGAGTATCGTCTTCCCGCTTCCGGCGTCCCCCAGGAGAAGTATGCTTGCACCTCTAGGCAACGGTCCCCCCATCATCTGCTCCAAATGCTGGAACCCTTCGAGGGAGGTATCAAACCGTCTTACAGTAACGATCCCCCCCAAGACTGCTACGATTCCTGCGACTACGAAAGGCCAATAGCTCAAAGGCGAAGTTACAACTTGTAATGGAACAGAGGTTACTAGGTCAGGCCCTGTGTTTCCGGATCCGTCGTTTATGCTGTTTGGGCTCACGGCTAAAATCCACGTTCCGCTTGGATCGAAGGCGGAGACTGGGTAGCCAGTGGATGTGTAGAATCCGAAACGGGAAGTGTCATACGCAGCGGTGAGATTTGCGATGAGTGAGCCGGAAGGGTTTCTGAGGCCTACTGCGTATTGTCCCGAGGTCAAGTACGAGGTGCCGATAGAGTATTTTATTCGGAAGAAGGCGTGGATAGTGTCTCCGGGAGAGAAGCTTGTCGAGGGATCTCCTTTCGAGTTATAGGCGACCAAGGAGTCGACAATCAGGTCGTTCTTTGCGATTGTAATGTTTACCGGAGAACTCATGCCAGAGTTTCCTATGTTATCGCTGGCTTGAACAACTATCGTCCATGTTCCGATTGGATCTGAGCTGGACACCAGATAGTTATAGGTGTAGACTCCAGGGCTTGTCTGCTGCAGCGTCAGTGGCGCATTCAATGGGCTGTTTGTATAAACGGTTGCCGCATTGTCGGGTCCGCTGAGAGCTGTTACGGTCGCGATGATGGTTGCGGTTTGTCCCCTCTGCACAACATTTCCTTGAACTGGCTCCGAAATGACCACGTTCAACTTCGAGCTAACAGTGAAGGTGCCTGTAACCACGGTGCCGATGTTGGTTGGAGAGGTTTGGTTCACATATACATTGTAGACGCCTCCTACATCAGTTGCAACCGTGCCGGTCGAGGCGGTAAATGACGGGTCGGGATAGAATTGCGTCACGGCTCCGTTTCCACGATTGTCAGTAGTTACTGTCTTGGGTACGGTCGCGCTCCCAGTACCGTTGGGTTTTACGACATCGAACATGACGATATATGCGCTATTCCTCGTCCCTCCTGAAACGGTCAGGGTCATTGTAATCGTGCTGCCAAGACTGACAGGGACGCTAGGGTTGATCGTAAGATTGTATGGAGCTACTCCCTCGACGAGTGGAGCTGCTGCTAGGGAGAGGGTTAGAGCCAGGGCTACCAGGGGAATTAAGGCGCGTAGTCTGGTCAGCATCTAGTGTCGACGGCCGAGGGTATTTCTCCAGAGGAAGCGTCGAGGGCGTGCCGCGGAAGGGTTGTGTTACCGTGAGAGAATTAGAGTAGGAACACCCCCTAGTCAGACACAAGGGAGTCTTTGCTTCTCAAATCGCAAGAATGCTGGTTCAATGCGAAAACTCCGACAATCTTTATTAGAAATCTTCGAGTTGCGGCGCACTTGGCGGGTCTTCTGGGCCCGTAAGCCGGATCATCGAAGGTCTGGCCGGGCGGCTCAGCCAGGTAGAGCAGCAGGCTCAACGAGGCTGAAGCTCTTAACCTGAAGAACGAGCCTACGAGTCTCGTTCGGGGAACGGTCGAGGGTTCAAATCCCTCCGGGCCCGCCACAACCCAACCAAGGACCTTCCCTCTAGGCGGGCTAGTTTCATAGGAAAGCGAACCATTACTAGACTTGGTTCACTCGAGCGCTATGAAAAGCATTCAAAAGAAACCCAAGATTGTAGAGCGTTCCTGTACGAAGCACGGCGTTTACACTGGACCGTATTGCCCTGAATGTTATGAGAAAGCGATGGGTTCCTACGAACCACCGGTCTTGGATGAGAAGTCACAGTCCGACTAAAAATAGAGAACGCCTTTGTTGTGCTAGTCAGGGTCAACTAGTGAAAATCCAATTTGAGCAGGAAGTTCTATCGCTTCGCGTGGACAAGGACTCCTTCTTCAGGAATGATATAGATTCCCCGATTCCACCAGACGAACGCCCCAACTCCAAAGGACTCAACTATTTTCCACCCAACCCTGGCTACCGAGTCACTTCGAAGCTGGAAAGATTCGACACGCCAAAGGCACATCATGATGGCCACTAGCACGGGACCGCGACAAGCCTACTTGAGGTATGGAGCGCTCGCCTTTGAGATGGAGGGACGAAGTCTGAAATTAATTGTTTACAAGTCTGCTGAGGACCCTTACGCTCGGTCGCTCTTCATACCGTTCTCCGACGAGACATCTGGTCGCGTGACGTACGCGGCCGGAAGATATCTGGACCTTGAGGAGCAAGGCGGGGACGATTACGAACTGGATTTCAACGTGGCCTACAATCCCTATTGCGCCTATAGTGAAGAATATACTTGTCCGATACCTCCGGCCGAAAACAAGCTTCACATCAAGATTCTCGCCGGAGAGAAGAATTACAAATAGGATGAGCTGACGGTAGAACCGAGAACTATGACGACCCGAATGACCGACTATTCACCGGACTTTGACACTCTGGAAAAGATGGAGTGGGCCTTTTCGAAAGGCGACGTGGCCTACATTAGCAAGGTCCTGGATAGTCGACCTAGCCTAGTCCTTAGGATCCATGGAGTCTGTATGCTGGCCGATATGAAGAGAGAGGACGCGATTCCGGCGCTGGCCCGAGCCCTCAGAGAAGACCCGAGTCCGCTGGTCAGGCACGAAGCGGCGTTCGCTATGGGACAATTAGAGTTCAAGTCGGGAGTGCCCTCGCTGCTAGAGGCCATGGCAAGAGACGAGAGCGTTCTTGTCAGACACGAGTCAGCAGTAGCACTAGGCTCGATCGGCGACGAAAGAGCTAGACCGGGACTGATGACAGCCTTGGAAGATGTCGACGAGGACGTGAGACTGTCTGCCGAGGTCGCATTGGCTGATCTAGAGTTCCTAAGGAGACTAAGAACCAGGACGGAAATTCAACCCATTGCCGAGACCGGCTAGTTGACCTCTCGGAAGACAACACCCGCCAAGCGTCAGGTTGAGAGGCCTAGCGTCCGCGTTCCTCGGTCAAAGGCCCAACCTGCCATACAGAGCTTGATTAAGACTGGAATTCTTGATAGACAATTTTCCGTAATAACAGACGATCAGACGGTCGCCCTACCGCTGATGCGCGACCCGAATGAGATTGAGATTGACGAGTTGCGGAAGCTCGTTCCAAGCGCGAGTTTGGGGGTCGAAGATTTCGAACCTCGGAAGAGGCACCCGCGAACCTTCGAAGAAGCTCTAGCAGAGCGTTTGTCGCCCGATATTCTCTCCAGATTGCCGAAGTCCTTCGATGTCGTGGGCGACATTACAATTCTTGAACTAGATTCGGGATTGGCCGTGTACGAGACAGTCATAGCTGGAGCGATAATGGAGGTTCATCCGAACGTGCGGGCGGTCTTCGCAAAGAGCGGAGAAGTCTCTGGAGCTGAGAGAATAAGGCCTCTCCGCTACATCGCCGGAGAGAACAGAACCCATACAATTCACAAAGAGTATGGGTGTCTATTCAAAGTAGATTTGTCGAAAGCCTTCTTCTCGCCACGACTCTCCACCGAGCATCAGAGGGTTGCGCAGATGGTCGAGAAGGGTGAACGAGTTATAGACATGTTTGCTGGAGTTGGACCATTCTCAATCTTGACTGCGAAAAGGCTTGACGAAGTCAGGGTGGAGGCGATCGACTCCAATCCGCAAGCGGTAGAACTACTCCAAGAAAACGTGCGAGCAAACAAGGTCGAATCGAAGGTCCACGCCCACCTCGGGGATGCACGGGAGGTCATCCGAAAGGAGCTTTTCCAAAGTGCGAGTCGGGTGATAATGAACCATCCATCCGCATCAAAGGACTTTGTCAAAGAGGCTTGTGCCGCGCTCCAGCCTTCGGGCGGCACTATCCACTACTACACTTTCGCAGGAGAAAATTGGGAAACAGATTCTCGTAACGATATCGAACATGTGGTCAAAGAGTCAGGCTACGTTGCGGAAAGAGTCTTAGGGATTCATAGGGTTCGAGAAGTGGCCCCTATGAGATGGCAGGTCGCAGTCGACCTCGAAGTCGCCCGCGGTCAATAGCAGAGATTCCAACTGTCACCCGACTAGTCGGGTCCTGAAGTAATCGGACCATGTCTCGAGGGATGTCCATCGAGGATTTGTCCGCATGGATCATCAGAGTTCGATCAGAAGTGAAGCCGCTTTTTCTGACGACTAAGTCTGTCTCGTGAGAGAAGGTTAGTCGAGGGTCTCCTTTGCCCTCCACGGTGAATTCGAAAGGCCCAACCTGCAGCCGTAGTCGGCCACGCCCGTTCGAACTCGAGAGAACTCGCTTCAAATCTACTGGTAGGTCTCGAACGGCGCTGGAGGATTTCACCGCGACTACGCAGTCTCCTCGATGAGTCAGCTCACGGCTCGTCGTTATCTCTAGTGTGGTCGGATGCGTAGAGAGGATGGCAGGATGACCGTACGCATGAAAGATCAATGCGGGACCCCGAGGAGGAGTGAACATTTCATGCTAAATATCCTTCAAAACTAGAAAGTTATCGGAGGGAGATAGCCAGGTCAGTCAACTTCGCCAATGAAAGGGAGAGAATGGTTCAGAGACTAATCAGCGAAGGACTTCTCCGATCACCCGAAGTGATCGAGGCATTAAGGAAGGTTCCGAGGGAATTGTTCGTCTCGGACGAGCTTCGCCCTTACGCCTACAACGATACTCCGCTGCCGACCGGTCGAGGTCAGACCATCAGTGCGCCACACGGTACCGAAAGCCGGGCGATACATGGTGGCCATAATGAACCAAGCACTGGAACTGAGAATCGGCGACAAAGTACTGGAGGTAGGCGCGGGCAGCGGCTACCACGCCGCTACAGTTGCAGAGCAGATCGGACCCCAAGGTCGCGTCTACACGATAGAACTAGTCCCTGATCTAGTCAAGGCTGCACGGTCCAACCTAGAGAAAGCTGGCTATTCTGACCGTGTAATCTTAACCCAGGGTGATGGGTCGCTAGGGTACCCAGATCGAGCTCCCTACGACAGAATAGTCGTTACTGCGGCAGCGCCCAAGATTCCCCAACCTCTAGTTGGACAACTACGATCAGGAGGGATTCTAGTGATCCCTGTTGGCGGCCGCCTGTTTCCCCAAGAACTCGTAAAAGTCCGGAAAGATGAGAAGGGACGGATTGAACGAACCTCTCTGGGAGGAGTCGCCTTCGTCCCGTTGATCGGGGAGGAAGGATTCGACTCATAGGAGTCCACTCATCGATTCCGCATTTTTATTGTGCTGAAATGTTGAGGTTGAACTGCGGGTACGGTGCCTACCACGGCCTTGAGTCAGAGACTGATGAGGCTGAAAGAGAACCTCTCATCCAATCCCCGATCAAGCACCGATGAAAGAGTGGATGCAGTTGTAGCCATTCTTCTTTACCAGGATTCTGCTGACGAACTCAGCACTCTTCTAATTCACCGTGTTGAGAGGAGTAGCGATCCCTGGTCGGGCCAAATTGGTCTTCCTGGCGGCAGAGTTGAGAAGTTCGATGGTTCTACACAGGAAGCGTTGGAGAGAGAGGTCCGCGAGGAAGTGGGACTAGATTTAGGCAGAGAGGGAGAGCAACTGGGTGTTTTGAGTGTAGGTCATCCTGGAAGGCGTCTCGAAATGAAGGTTCAGCCATGGGTGTACGGCTTTCAACGTCGACCTGAGGTGACAACTGGACCAGAGATTCAGCAAGCGTTCTGGGTCTCGTTATCGCAGCTTCCTTCACTTAGGGGGACCTCAGAGGTCGATATCAGAGGAACACGAATGCCAGTTGATGCATTTCTGGTAGACGGAAAAGTCGTCTGGGGGTTTACGTACAGAGTACTGAACGAGATACTGGCTGTTCTTGGAGTACTGGGGTAATTACTGAGATAGACTTGCCATAGGGAGAAGCAGTGGGTCCGGCGCGGGCGTTCTTTCTTTCCCAGGGTAGCCCTTCAAGTCCAAAGTGACAGTCATGAAACCTAACTGCTTGAGCGCTCGGTCAATTTGGTCCATCACAGCTTCGTCAAAGAAAAGTCTCCTCTCTCCGGGGGCGACCTCGATTCTAGCGGAAGAGTTGCTGTAGCGGACTCGTAGATTCCTTACTCCTGTCAATTCTTTGACGTACAGTTCTGCTTGACCAATCATTCCAAGCTTGTCCGTGGTGACTTCTTCGCCATGAGTAATTCGGGAGGACAAGCAGGGCATTGCCGGTTTGTCCCAGACTGAAAGTCCTAGCATATGGGCGGTCTCTCGAACGTCTGCTTTTGAGAACGATGCTATCAGCAATGGGCTCTTCACTCCCGCTTCTTGGGCCGCTCTGAACCCGGGACGATCATCACTCAGATCATCAACTTGGGTCCCATCGAGAATCGCTTCAAGGCCTAGACTGTCCGCGAGGCTCCGTAGCTCCCGGTAGAGAGTATCTTTGCAATGGTAGCACCGGTCGGCGCGATTCGAGGTGTACTGGGGATTCTGAAGTTCGTCGGTCTGCACAACCACGTGCTTGATTCCGATTTCCTTCGCAGTCTCCTTGGCGATCTCCAATTCATGTGGAGGGAGCGATTCAGAGACTCCAGTAACTGCAACCGCATGATCGCCGAGCGCCTTACGTGCAAGGAGAGCAACAAGCGAGCTATCGACACCCGCTGACAACGCCACAACCGCTCCCTTGCTCAATCGAATCTGTGAAACAGCTGCGTCGAATTTCCGTTGAAGATCTTGCGGAAGTGATTCTCCCAAGTTCAGAGGAACATGGCCGCACATTGTAATTTAAACTGTCCATCTGAAACTTTCTCTATGGCCACTCGGGACGACTTGGCGAGATTCGACGCCGGGTTCAAGCGATTGAAAAACCAGACAAGTCTGCTCGCCATCAAGAGAGTGGCCCGTATCGCCCACTTAGACGTAGGACGAGAAATCAGGAAAGGACTGCCCGAAATAATTCTCGCCGAAGGAAAGGTTCCCCAAGAAGTCGCGGAAATCGTCGAAGCGATGGTGAAAAGGACCGGCCGGGCAATTGTTAGTCGAGCAACTAGGAAACACTTGCGCCTAATCCGCGCCAGGCGAATTCCAAAATCGAGCATTCAATTCTTTGAAAGATCAGGTATCATTCTAGCTAAGGTCAAGTCTTACCGGATCAAACAGACCGGAGGTAGAGTCGGCCTGCTTACGGCCGGTACGTCGGACATTCCAGTCGCGGAAGAAGCTAAGGTGATTGCTGAGGAGATGGGTTGCATGACCCGGGTCTACTACGATGTCGGTGTCGCAGGACTCCACAGGCTCTTCAAACCGCTCTCTGAACTGCTCAAGTGGGACTCAGACGTCATTCTCGTTGTCGCAGGGAGGGAAGGCGCTCTGCCCACAGTGGTCGCAGGACTCGTTGACGTCCCCGTCATTGGAGTTCCAACTTCCCGAAGCTATGGGTTTGGGGACAAGGGCATCGCAGCCCTAGCCGCGATGCTACAGTCTTGTTCTCTAGGAATAGCAGTCGTAAACATAGATGGCGGAGTCGGAGCAGGGTCCATCGGATCTCTGATTGCCAATAGAGCAGCGAGATACCGCACGGGACGATCGTGAGGCTAGGTTAGGTTGGGTGTCGATCTTGGGGATCTCGTTCCGCATCGAAAGATAACTCTTGATGAGCTGTCAAGCAAGACGTTCGCTGTGGACGCGTACAATGCACTCTACCAGTTCCTCGCGATAATAAGAGGCCCGACGGGGGCCCCTTTGATGGACAGGCAGGGCCGCGTGACGAGTCATCTCAGCGGTCTTCTCTACCGGACAACAAATCTTGCAGAGCGTAGAATACGTCTCGTCTACGTTTTCGACGGGGTACCTCCAGCTCTGAAGGAGACCGAGATCAAACGGCGACGAGCCGTCAAAGAAGAGGCCACGGTAAAGTATGAAGCAGCAGTTTCTCGAGGTGAGGTTGAAGAGGCCAAGAAATACGCCCAGGCTACCGCGAGTCTGAAAGACATGATGGTTGAAGACGCTCAACGACTCCTCGAATACATTGGAGTTCCATACGTGCAGGCTCCTTCCGAAGGAGAGGCGCAGGCGGCGTACATGGCCGCTCGCGGTGACGTCTCGGCCGCAGTCAGTCAAGACTACGACTCGTTATTGTTCGGCGCAACTAGACTAGTCAGGAACCTTGCAATAAGCGGAAGGCGGAAGTTGCCGATGAGACAGGCGTATGTGCAGGTGGATCCTGAGATCATTGAGCTAGTGGCCACGTTGGAATCGCTCGGGCTAACCAGAGAACAACTAATAGATCTCGGAATCCTGATAGGCACCGATTTCAATCCAGACGGATTCAAGGGTATCGGTCCGAAAACAGCCCTCAAGCTGCTACGGGAGAGTGGCAATATTGAGAATGTAGCCCAAAAGAATCCGAATGTCAAGCCGCCAACAAACCTGAATCGGATCAGGCAAATCTTCCTCAAACCCGAAGTCACTTCACATTACACTCTTCGTTGGAAGGAGCCTCAAACAGAGGAACTTGTCAGATTCCTCTGCGGGGAGAGGGATTTCAATGAAGAAAGAGTAAGGACCGCTGTAGAGAGAGCCAAGAGTGCTATAGCAAAGGACTCGGGAAAACAAACCCTCGAATCATTCTTTCATACATAACTGACGGCCCAAAATTGCAGAAATGAACTAAGTTGACTCGCGGAAAAATCGTTCTAGCGACCGGAGCCTTCGATCTCCTCCACCTTGGCCACGTCAGGTTCCTGGAAGCCTCCAAGAGAAAGGGGGGCCCTAGAGCCAAGTTGATCGTGGTCGTTGCTCGAGACAAAACCGTCTTTAGTCGGAAAGGACGAATGCCAATCTTGCCTGAAGATCAGAGAAGGGAGCTTGTAGGCTCCCTGCGAGTGGTCGACAAAGCGGTCCTCGGTCATGCGCATCTCGATCTCTTGGGCATATTGCGGGAGGTTAGCCCGGACATCATCTGTGTCGGATATGACCAAGAGCAGATCAAGGCCTCAGTCGAGAAGATTCTCAGAGGGCAACGTCTCCCTATTCGGGTTGTGCAGATTCCGAAGTTCGGACCTAATGGGCTGAGTAGCAGTACGGAGATCAAACAGCGGGTGGCAAGACGCTGGACAAATCGGGCTAAGCCCCGAAAAGCACCCTGATGTTGACCGAGTCACCGTCCTTCAGGTTGAAACGGGTCCTCAACTTCTCAGGCGAGATGATTTCGATGACATCTTCTCCATAGTGAGCTCTTACGGGAACGATTACTGCCCCTTGCACCTCTCCGTTGATGATGGCTCGATAACTCTTCACCCCTCCGTAGGTACGTGTCTTGTTCGCAAATCCTTCTATTTCGATGAAGGGATTACTTTCGAGTTCTCGTCGCGCGCCTAGGTCTTCTTTTCTCACTCTGAGGTTCAACGTTCCGGGAAACGGATCGAATCCTAGTTTGGACCTAAACTGCTTCCTGTATCCTTCCAAGCCCATGTAGTAGGCGCCTTCAGACAGACCGGAGAAGACGAGCGCATTAATCTCCACCTCAGCTTTCGGAGCCTCGAAAACCGATCTTAACACTCGATACATCTGGGTCAGACTGTCCAGACCCTCCTTTGTTATCCTAACTGTCTGGGTTCTTCGCTCAGCGGATCTGGTGAGAAGACCTAGCCTCTCCATCTCGATCAGTCTACGAGAAGCAGTCTGCTGAGATACGCCGATGCTCTTTGCTACGAAGCTGGTGCTGTAGGGCACATTCCGTTGATAAGCTCCCATCTCGGCAAGCTTGTACAATGCGAGGAGATGCGAAGGCTTCAGTTTGAAGCACTCTGCTTTAGGTGGATTGATTCGAGATGTGCCTGTCGAAGTGGAGACGGATGGCCATTCACGATCGACTTTTCAACCAGATTGGACGCGGTCTCAAGAGAGATTCTGTGGCCGACGCTCACGTAGAATTTTCGATTCGGCGCCGTTAGGATTGTCCCGATCACCTCACCCTCTGTGTCTAATATCTTGCTATCCTCTGCCTTTCCATACAAGCGGGACTTCGCTACTCCGATCGTAGGCGTGTCCAATGCCAATCCAACATGACACGCCAAACCGAATTTTCGGGGATGCGCGACTCCTTGTCCATCAACGAGGAACACATCGGGTTTCTGTCGGATCTTCTCCACGATCCTAACGAGAAGAGGTCCTTCTCGGAACCCAAGAAAACCAGGAACATATTTCGTCGACACACTATCGACGAAGGTCGCTGTCTCAATAATCTCCCTGTTCATGACGTCCCAGACGGAAGCAGCGACAAACGCAGTGTCGCCCTCATAGGCTGCGTCCATCCCGCACAAGAATCGAGGCTCGAAGTTAGGCTCGTCGATGCTCTTAATTCGTTTAGACAGGTCTCGCTGTAGTGATGCAGCGTGATCAGTGTCTACGAACTGGAATAGTTTTCCCGATGTCAATTCTTCGAAGAGGCACTTAGCCTCTTCTCCAATCTGTCCAGCGATTGTTCCAGAGCGAAGCGTCTTACCTCGGTGACCACATCGCCTCGAGTGGATTCAATGATGCGCCGGTCAGCATCCATCTTGACCCTGAACGTAGGAATGATCGATGTGTGTTCGAGAGTCTGAAGATCGTCGTAAATGCCCTCCATGGCTCCTAGAAGCTTTTCCGCCCTTCTCACTTCGCCCCTGCGAAGGCAATTCAGGGCCATTCTCCGAAACTCGCCCACGGCATCGAGCAATCCCAGTACATAGCTCCGATTATCCGTCTTCAATTCAGAAATTGTAGGAATCCGCTCGCGCTGCGCGAAGGATCGAAGGGTCATAGCTTCCACATATTCCTGGAATGCGACGACCACCCCTGACGAGGTCTTGAACTCAGAGAAGTCGTTTGCGAGGATCTCTATCTTGCTCAAGATCTGTTCAACCTTCCGGAGTGTATTTGACGCGGAGTCAATGTCTCCTCGATGAATCTCCAGAATCGACGACCCCGCGAGCCTCGTCGCAGTCCTCGACAGGCTCAGTACTGCTTCGCGGGCGTCGTCATAATGAACGAGCTGCTTCTGAATCGAAGCGAGGTCTCTCTTACTCAACATACGAGCTCAGCCTAGAGCCCACTCGGGCGAATGACCCTATAACAGAATTTGCCTGCGAGTCTCGTGATTAGGCGAACTTTTGGGACTCTTCCTTAATCCCGTTATGTGTAATTATCAAGAGGTCGACCCCATCGCCGCTTGAGATGTCGCGTGCTACAGCGGACTTTATCGCCCTGAGAATCAGAGGTCTACCTTCCTCCACAGATAGGCCGTCTCTGTATTCTGATTCAAGAACTCCCATGGCAATCTCTGCGCCAGTCCCGACAGCAGCAAACTTGTCTCCGAGAACCGACCCAATAGGGTCCAACACGAAGAGTTCAGGAACACCGTCATCTATACCTGCAATTATCGTCTGCGCAAGGTAAGGAAAGAGACGTCTGCTAGAGAGGATTGACGCGAAAAGTTTCGCAGTGTTCTTGACCGTGCCTGGTCTTCCCCGTTCATATCGGTATATGCTCATGTAAGCGTTCGCCTCTCGGGCAAGAACTTGCATGTCGCCAATTATTCCAGCGCAGCCTACTCCTATGTTATCTGTAATCTTGAAGACTTTCTTGGCTACCTTGCTCATCACGAAGGTTCCGTATGAATATCTCCGTTCAGACGCTAGAATAGCGCCATCTTTACAGACGAGCCCCACGGTCGTGGCTCCAGGCATGAAGCCTTCTTCGCTCATAAATCGCGCCGATCGCGGAGACCCTAGTTCTGTTGCTATAAAGGTAGCGTCGAGTGTGCGACCGCCAGTCGCAGTGGGTTGAACCTATGCAGAGATGTGGTCTCGCAGCTTTCGATCGGGACGAGCGCGAATTCCGTAGGGTACGTACGGATTGTTCCAGTCGATAGGTCCGACGGAGAATCTGTTTTGGAAACGTCCCAGCACAAGGTCCCAGTTCCAGATGGAGAAGTCAAAAAATTCGTCCCACTCTTCACCTTCTAGGAACCCCGAGTGAACTAGGTCCAATTTCACAACTCCTCCTTTTGCAACCTGGTCGAACGTCACATCGACTCTTGAGCGCAACCTTCGCACATTTGGAAACTGGGGAGGCGCGATGAATTCAAACGCGAGATGCTTTAGAGGTTCGACAGCCAAGACCTTGCACCCTTCAGTCCCCTGGAACCCTTTAGGCGCTTTCAGACTCAAGAAGAGTTCGTAGTGACCTCCAACCACCGATTCGATGTTGGCCTTCGGTACGAAGAAGCTGGTTACCCCTTCAACGGTGGTCCAAGCCTTCCAAGCATCTTCGAGCGTGGTGGTTGCGACCGTTTCTCTTCTTATGACCTTTGAAGAATTGATCAAGTTCTCACTCCTTTCAGCATTTGAAGGCGGTGGTCGACATCATCCCTTATGCGGTGACCTCGAGTTTGTCCATTGAAACGCCAACCATTTTGCAAGCCTCACAAATCTCCAACGTAGTAGGTTCGCCGCAGGATCGGCACGATCTTAGCACTGAGTCGGGAACGCCTGGCTCTGCGAGAGCTCGGAGCTTGGTCATAGCACGGTACGACGAGAACAGTACTCCCGGATGTGCGAGTTCAAGCCTATTGAGCATCGTTCTCAGTTCATTCCTCAAAGCTTCAGTCATGTAAGGGCAAGACGCCGACTGGAAGGTGAGGCCTTCCGCGTACCCATATAGCGCTACTTCTTTCTCTGGCACCTCGCAGAGCGGCTTGACCCGTGGTAAGAATCCGCCTCTAGGATCGCGGAGGACAGGATTGAACCGTGCGAATCTCTCGACATCGCCTTGAAACAGGTTCAATAAGTAGGTCTGCACGACGTCGTCCAAGTTGTGAGCCGTGGCGATCTTTGTCGCTCCGACCCTTTTGGCTCCAATGTTGATCGCCTTTCTTCTGAAGACGCCGCAGTAAGAACACGCAGTCATTCGTTCTGGCCTTCCTCTGAGAAAATCGTCCAGACCATCGCCATACAATTCTTTGAAAGAAACGATCTCGTGCTCGACGTCGAGCTTGTCACAGTATGCCTTTGCTAGATCTACAGCCTCCTCCCTGTAACCAGCGATTCCCTCATCGACGGTGACGGCAGTAATCCTAGTCTGCTTGAACTTGGCCGATAATTTTTTGAGAATCATCAACATCGTAAGGCTGTCTTTACCCCCAGACACTGCGACAGCAATGTGATCCGCGGGAGAGAACATCTTCCAGCGACTGATCGTCCTTCGAACCTTTCTCTCAACGGAGTCTTTGAAACAGCCTTTGCAGAGGTTTACGCCTTCGTTTTCACGTCTGTAGTAAGAGGTGTGCCGGTGACAAGTACTGCAAGTCAGCCCCTGCAAGCACTCATCTCTATTTGGGAAATATCGTCCCATACAGAACAAAGGAGAGAATTAGGTTAGAGCCGAGCAGTAACAACGAGGCGATGCTTGCAACAGTCCTAACATTCTTGGTGTTCTTCAGACCTAGACTCGTGAGTATTGTGTCGAAGTACCTGTCGCCATCAAATGGAAACATCGGCAGCATGTTGACCAACGCCACTCCCAAGAGTATCAGCGACATCCACGATAAGGTGTTGAAAAGCTGGAACGGGAATGCGACCGGCAGAAACGACGCGCGGGGAGAGTAGTAGTTGAAGGTGAAGATCCCAACTGTCGCTCTACTCGCGTTCTCAGGGGCAGGCTGGGTAATGATGGTGTAGTTGTTCCCATTGTTGATCGTGAGCACGAGATGGTGGCGGGGCGCAAGGGGGGCAAGATAACTCCTGAGTGCGTTCGTCGATGGAACCGCGGTGGCATTCACGTGCGTAAGCACCGACCACTGAGGAATGTTATTGGTTTGAGCAGCACCTCCATTCACCAAGCCCGTGATGAGTACCCCCGATGAATTTGACTCGTATAGCGGACTAATTGTCAAGGCAAAATTTGTGAGCAACAGAACTACTAGGAACCAGCCAACGACGTTTGTGAACGATCCACCGGCAAAGACCCGAAGTTTGGTCCGCGCTTTTCTCTTTGAAAGATCCTCTTCGTCAATCTCCACGAATCCTCCGGGGAGAAATATTGCAAGGAATACTCCGGAAGACTTGATTGGAACTTTGTCCAAGACGCTCGCTATGCCATGGGCGGCTTCGTGAGGGATGAGCAGCGCCGCGATGGAGATGAGAATGTAGGGAAAAATTTCCCAGCTTATGGTCACGCCCGGAACTGGGATAATTAAGAGCGTAGGACCTGCTTGGGAGGAACGGTTGAACAGGTTTACAGCGTTCGCGACGAGGCTGAAGACTATGAATCCCAGCAGCCCGAGACCCATTGCTGCTCCAATGTCGAAGTAGGTCAGCCAGGCCCTTCGGAACTTGGATCCCAGCTTTTGCATCCAGCTGTTGAAGACGCTGGTTCTCAGCATGAGATAGTAGGGCTTGACGATAACTCCGTGTTTGTCGGCTTTCACAAGTAGGCCGATGCCGACGATTACAACCCAGACTCCCAGATATTCGAGAAGTGGAATGTAAGGGTCTAGCAGAGAACTCAAGGTGCTTCTCACTCAGCGTGAAGTTGCGAGGGCAACCGAGTGGGTTTCATATTACCCTTTCAATCTCTGTAGCTGAGTTGAGTCGTCGTCGTAAACTATAGAGTTCCACGGAACAAGTCTTCTTCAGAATTAACTACAAGGGCCTTACTTGCTGAATGATTCTGGAATCGAACTCTCGAGAGGCCCCTTATGATCGCGACTGGAGTCCTCTCTCTACCCTGTCCCATGACAAGCTCTGCGGCGGAAGCGAGTTCGTCGGCGAGGGCGACGTTCTTGAATCGGAGCGTGTAACCGAATAGGTCCTTCTGACCCCGATAGTCAATCAAAGGATTGAGTCCCGCAACTCCGATGCTCTCTTCAACCTGACCCTTCCGGAACGGACGGCTCCGTGTGTCACAAATGACGACTGCTACCTGCATCCCTGTAATCTGCCGAATTCTCTTCCTCAGCCTTCTAGCAGATGCATCCGGATTTTGCGGTAGTAGAGCATATGTGGTGTCACCCATTACGTTGGATTTGTCCACGCCAGCGTTTAGACAAGTCGCTCCTCCCTTCGTCCTTACGATAAACGCGTCTTTGTCGGCTCTGAGCACTTTCGAGGATTCTCTCAAGACAATCTCGACGAACCCCGGGGTCTTTCCTGTTTTCTTCGCGATCTTCGCCGCTCTCTTAGAGGGGCTCACGTCACCGATATCGATGATTCTCCCCTCGACTTTGGACACTGCCTTTTGTCCCATTACTACCAGATCGCGATTCCTGATTCCAACGCCTAGTTTCTTTGCTCTCGACACTATTATTCCGGCAAGATCGTCTCCCTCTTTCAGAAGCGGAAGTTGATTCAGCGGGATAATTTCCAACGGTCGTGACATTTCGGAAAAACGCGCCATCGCTGTGCTATTCAAGCTAGTTGCCTATCGTGTGTCCCGACCCATCGTCTGGAGGTCGTAAGGCAACTTTATA
>Ga0209235_1000036_pt1 | contig 49005 bp, 54 predicted proteins | sample GraSoi013_1_20cm_4_FD_185817 | JGI IMG/M metagenome (GOLD analysis project Ga0209235, IMG submission 185817) | Grasslands soil microbial communities from the Angelo Coastal Reserve, California, USA - Sample 09_25_2013_1_20cm (SPAdes) (version 2) | ecosystem: Environmental > Terrestrial > Soil >... | reverse complement strand
CGCCTGGGCGGGAAATTCCGCGATCCGCTGGGGCAGCTCGCGCAGCGCAATCCGCAGCAGGCGTAGCGCGGCCTCTGCTGGAGGATTCCCCAGCGCCTCGTCCAAATCGCGCCCGAGCAGTGGATGCGCCCGTTCGAAGCGGCGCAGCGGATCGAGCGTGTCGAGCGCGCCCGCATCCTGCGACGGCACCGCGAGCGCGAGCAGTTGCGCCAGATGATTCGCGGCCGTCTGGACCAGCGCCCGGCCGGCGACGCGCTCGCCGCGCCGGTAGCGGCCCGCGCCGACCAGCAGCGCCGTCAGCATCTGTCCCGACGACCAGAGCGGGTCCGGGCGGCGATCGGCCAGATCCCGCGACGTACGCTCGCGCAGCGCGCGCATCCGCTCGTCGATCCCGCCGCGGTCGAGCAAGACGCGAAAGCGGTTGATGCGGGCGACGGAAGTCTCCTCCGGGTCGAAGACGGCGAACTCGAGCAGATGAGCATCGCGATAGAGCACCTTCACACCGTGCGCCGTCTCGCGATAGGCGAGAACGATCTGCTCCCCGTCGGGCAGCCAGGAGAGCCCGGTCCGCATCCGCTCCTGCTCGCCCGGACGGGTGATGACGAAGAAATCGTGGTCGGACCATTGGTCTGGCGGCGGCTCGCCGGACATCGAGCCCAGCGCGACCAGACCGAGAACGCGTTCGTCTGCGGCGAGCCGCTGGTGCAGCCGTTCGCTGAAGCGGTCGTACGCGGTGCGGTCCATCGGGCACCGATCCTTTCACGAAAGCGGTGGTTTCGCGTTCCGCATCACGGAGCGACGGGCGCGGGCGGCGGCTCGTCCTCGACCGGCGACGCCCCGAGCAGACCTTTCAGCGAAATGTGGCCGGCAACGAGGAAGACGGTCCCCAAGCCCACCTGCACGATGAACTGCAGCAGCCAGATGGTGTTGGCGAATCCGGCGCCGCGAGCGGAGAAGCCGCCCGGGTCGAACAGCGAGAGGCCCGCCTGGGTGAAGAACTGCATCGTTCCCACCATGCCCGGACCGGCCGGGACCATCACGCCGACCACCTGGATGGTGAGGATCACAGCCAGCATCAAGGGGGTGAGCGCGTTGAACCCGAATGCCGGCGCCAGGATCCCGAGGCCCACCGCCGTGAGCGTCCAGTAGAGCGCCGTCAGCGCGAAGAACGAGATCAGGCGCCACCCGGACCCGAGATGGACCGAGCCGATGAAGGCATCCAGCATCCCGGTTGCGCGCGCCGCGATGCGCGGCGAGAACGGGCGGAGCAGGCGGTCGGCGAGCGCGACGGCGCGATCGTGGAAGAACACGGCGAGGACGAGCCCCGCGCAGAGCGTGAGAAAGCCGAGCGCCACCAGGACGGAGGCGCTCCTGGCGAACTCGACGTAGTTCCCGGAGGCGGACTGCCCGAGCATGCGCAGGGAGATGATCCCGAGCACGCCGATGGCGATGCCGTCGACGATCCGCTCGACGACCACGGAAGCGAGCGCGCCGCTACGGCGCAGCGGCTGCCCTCCGCCCGCCGGCGGCCGCGCGATGAGCAGCGGCCGTGCGAACTCTCCGAGCCGGAGCGGCAAGAGCATGAGCAGCATCCAGCCGACCGCGCTGGCGGAGTTCAGCCGCTTGAACGGCACCTTGCCGAGCGGGCGGAGCAAGAGTCCCCAGCGGACCGTCCTGACCAGATGGATGACGAGCAGCAAAGCGACGTAGGCGGCGATCCGCGCCGTGTCCGCTTCCGCCATGGCGCGGCCCACCGCGCGCACGTCCGTGTGGCGCAGCGAGAGCCAGACGAACACCGCGCTCATCGCCAGCGAGAGCACGGTGCGCACCAGGAGCTTCAGGGACCGCATCGGGGCGCCCCGCGTAGCACGTCGCGGCGGGGGCGGTCTACTGTTTGTCGTCCTCGTCGCGCTTCTGCGGCTCCGCTTCGGGCGGCCCCGGGACGCGATAGGAGCCGGTGAACCAGCGAGCCAGGTCGATCGCCCGGCAGCGCGCCGAGCAGAAGGGGAAGGCGGGGTTCTCCTCCCGCGGCTTCACCTCTTCGCGGCAGCTTGGACAGCGAGGCATGAGCGTCTTGTAAGGTGCCCCTGCGCGCGGTTCAACCCGCGGGGTTCCCAACAACCACCCCAGCCGCAAGATTGACCAGACCGCAGTCGCATTCTATGACGGAGCACGCATGGCACAACACCGCGCGCGCGAGCGCACCGTGCTCGTGGTCGACGACGATCCGGACATCCTGCAGACGCTCGCGCTGTGCTTGTCGAGCGAAGGGTACGGCGTGCTGATGGCCGCGAACGGGCAAGAAGCGCTGGACCTCTTGCGGCAGGAGAAACCCGCCTGCATCCTGCTCGATCTGATGATGCCGGTGATGGACGGGTGGCAGTTCGTCAGTGAGCTCGACCAGCGGGGCTGGCGCCGGGCGCCGCTCTTGATCCTGAGCGCCGATCGCGCTGTGCAGGGGCACGCGGCCAAGCTGCACGCCGACGCATACCTGGCGAAGCCGTTCGACCTCGACGAATTGCTGGGAAAGGTTTCCCAGCTCACCGGCGGTCCCGACGGCCAGGGACAGGCGCACAAGAGGAGCGCCTAGAGCACATTTCATAACCTGCCTGCGACTGTTTGCGCTCAAGAGTAGCGCTAACCGGCCTTCGGCCGGCGCGGCTAGCGGGATCAGACCGGGGCGACGCGAAACACCGGGAAGTGCGGGCGCAACGCCGCTTCCGCGCGATCACGGGCCTCATCGCCGAAGGCAAGGACCACGGCGCAGTCGCCGCCGCCGGCGCCGCTCGGTTTTCCCGCAGCTCCCGCCGCCGAGGCGAGAGCGCACGCCCGGGCCAGTTCCGGTGTGACGATCGGAACGCCCGCATCCTCGCCGAGGGCAGCCATCGCGACCGCGCCCTTGCGGACCGCGTCGAGAGCAGACGGCGCGTCGCAAGCCTCCAGGGCATCGCGCAGCTTCTCCGCCGCCGCAGAGATTTCGCCAGCCCTGGCTCGCCAGCGCGCCGCGGCGCCGCGCGCGAAAGCCCGCACCTCGCGCACCAGCGAACGCGTGTTCGCCGGCTCGCCCGCATCCACGAGCAGCAGGCGCAGCTGTGGGGGGACCGCGACGCGGCGCACGTCGAGCGGCATGGAGGCCGCAACCCGATCGGCAGGAAGCGCCATCACCTCCCCCGCGGACTGCCAGGCGATCCGCGATCGCACCTCCAGGATGCCTCCCAGCGCCGCGGCAGCGACGTCAGCGCCGCTCCCCGCCCCCCCTTGCTCGGCCCAGTGCGCCGCGACCGCGAGAGCAAGGATCTCGTCCTCTCCGCTGCGCCGATCGGCGAGCGCGCACACCGCGCGGACGGCCAGCACACACGCGGCGGCGCTGCCGCCCAAGCCGAGCTTCCGCCCCTCACGCGAGAGATCATCCTCGAACGAGATGCGCACGCCGTCGGGCTTCCGGCAGAACGCCATCGCCAGCAGCGCTGCGCGCGCGGCGAAGCGGAGCTCCTCGGGGGCTTGTCCGCCGTCCCACAGCAGCCCCGAAGGCCGGTGGACGATCTGCACCCCGCGGGCACCCGGTTCCGCCACCGCGTGCATCTTCCAATCGATCCCTGCCACGAGCGCGGGCCGGCCCGGGTCGAGGACGGCGTACTCCCCAGCCAGGAACACCTTCCCTGATGCCGATAGCCGCACCGTCATGTCAGCACGCGCGCTCCGCCCGCGGGCGCACAGACCAGGACGTCGGTCACCCCGGGAACGGAGCGCAGCCGCTGCTCCACCGCCCTGGCGTCGGACGCGGCCGAGATCGCTACGAGGTGCGGTCCCGCGTCGATCGTCGCCCAGGCCGCGACGCCCGAAGCCCGCAGCTCGAGCAGCGCGAGCAGGCACGCCACCGTCGCCGGCTGCCAGTACAGGAGCGGGGGATCGGCTGCGAGGGCATCCGCGTGCATCCGGAGCGCGTTGCGTTCCGCGAGCGCCCCCAGCCCAGGGAGGTCGCGGGCTGCGAGCAGGTCCAGCGCCTCGGGCAGATCGCGCCGGCATTGGGCGATGAAAGCGGCATGATAGGGCGACGTCTCGCGCGTCGCGCGCATGCCGTCGCGCGAGCCCACCTGCTTCGGGCCGCCCGAGGAGACCGCGATGCAGAAGCGCAGGTCCCAGTGCGACGGCGCGAAGACCTGGCGCGCGAACGCCTCTTCCCATACCGCCCATCCCCCGGGCACGCTTCGCGAGGCGGAGCCGCTGCCGATGCGCGCGAGGGCGGACAGCTCGTCGGCGGACTTTCTCAGCCCGGCCGCGGCGCAGGCCGCTACCGCCAGGGCCGCGAAGCCGCTGGAGCTGGAGGCGAGTCCGGCGGCGGTGGGGAAATCATTGCGGGAAGCGATGCGCGCGCGCTTGCGGATCCCAGCGGCATCGAGGAGCGCACGAGCCCGGCGCGGATCTTCGGAGCGCCCGTCGAGCGTGAACGAATCCGCGGCGAAATCGCCCAGCTCCACGGTGGTCGTGGTGAGCAGCTTGTCGAGCGCGACCGAGAGCGAGCCCGCCTCCGGCAACAGCAGCGCCTCGTCCCGCTTGCCCCAGTACTTGACCAGCGCGATGTTCGCGTGCGCCGCCGCAGTCGCTTTCACGCACCGACCTTTACCGCGAAACCCCCGGTCTCGGCCGCCATTTCACGGGCGTGCTCCTCGTTGCGCGCCAGCCCGATCGCTGCCCCGCCGCCGCCCGCCCCGGTCAGCTTCGCCCCCAGCGCGCCGTTCTTCCGCAGCGCCGCGACCGTCTCCTCGAGCTCCGCGCAGGAAACGCCGAGCTCGCGCAGGCCGGCATGAGCGTCGTCGAACGTCGCTCCGAGCCCAGGGAGATCCCCGCGTTCGAACAGCTCGCGTCCCTCCCGGGCGAGCTCGCCGAGGCGCGCCAGCAGCGGGTCGATCCGTGCGTCCGCCTTGCGGCGCTCCGCGAGCGGCAGGACCGTGCTGTGCGTCCCGCGCGCGATCCCGGTCAGGGCGACCGCGATCCACGCTGCGCCGCGAACGGGCTCCACCCGCGGAGGCTCCCCGCGGACGAAGAAGATCACGCCCTCCCGAGCGCACGCCGCGGGATCGACTCCCGAGGGTGCGCCGTGGAGCACACGCTCGATGCGCATGGCGAGCGCGGCCGCCTCGTCGGGGCTGCACCGCGGCTTGAGCGCCCGCGCCAGCGCGACACCGAAGGCGGCGGAGCTCCCCAGCCCGCTGCCGAGCGGAATCTCGCTCTGCAGCCGCGCGTGGAACGGGCCTTCGAAGCCCGTCTCCCGGGCCATCGCCACGGCGGCTTCCCGCAATGGAAACGGGGTCTGGATTCCACCGGGCAGCTCGATGCGGGTCTCCGCCGCCGGCAGCAGGTCCACGGTCACGTAGCGCGGAATGGAGGCGGCGAGCGCAGGGTGTCCGTAGACGACGCTGTGCTCGCCGAGAAGGAGCACTTTTCCCGGCGCGCGCCCGCGCATCATCCGGCGAGACCTTCGATCCAGGTCCGCAAGGGGTCGAGGATCACCCGGCGCGAGGCGCGCAGCGCTTCGGCGTCGCGGGCCCCACAGAGCAGGAAGGCCGCCCGCAGCGCGCCGAGAATGCCAGCGAGCTCCGCCCGCGCTCCCTCGATGCCCGACTGCTGATGGGCGCGGACGAGGGGGAGCGCGAATCCGGCGACGTCGGCGCCGAGCGCAAGCGCTTTCGCGGCGTCGAGTCCCGACCGCAACCCGCCCGAACCGATGATCTGCATCCCGGCCGATGCAGCGCGCGCGGCGGCGATGCAAGCCGCGGTGGGAATTCCCCAGTCGCTCAGCAGCTCGCCGAGCCCCCGCGCCTGCGGGTCGCGGGCGCGGAGCTGCTCGACGCGGGGCCAGCTGGTCCCTCCCGCGCCGCTCACGTCGGTGGTGCGCACCCCCCGCGCCGCCAATTCGCGGAGCACCGCGGGGCCGATGCCGCAGCCGGTCTCCTTCACGATCACCCGTTCCGCGCCGACCTTCGCAACCAGCTCGCCGACGGCGTCCAGGCAACCGCGAAAATCGCGGTCTCCGCCCGCCTGCACCAGCTCCTGCGCTGCGTTGAGGTGGATGGCGATCGCGTCCGCCTCCAGCATCTCCATGACCCGCAGGCCCGCTCCGGTCCCGCGCTGCACGAGCTGCTGCGCGCCGAGGTTCGCCGCCAGCAGCGGCGGACGCGCGGGTTTCACCGCGAAGGTGGCGAGAAGGTCGGGCTGCTCGAGCAGGATGCGCATGGAGCCGACGCCAAAGGCGACGCCCGCCTCTTCCGCCAACGTGGCAAGGTCGCGGTTGATCCGGCCCGCGCGCTCCGTTCCGCCCGTCATGCCGACGATCATCAGGGGCGCCCGCAGCCTTTTGCCGCACAGCTCCGCCGACAGCTCGATCTGATCGAGCGAAAGCTCCGGGGCGGCGCGGTGCACGAAGCGGACGCACGAGAGCAGCGGATCGGATTCTTCCGGCTCCACTTCGGGCCGCTGCACCAGGTCGAGGTGCTGCGACTTCCGCTGTTCCAGATCGTCGTGCATCCTGGGGATGTACCAAATCGGCCCGCACGGCGCACGCATGGCCTTTAGACGCATGCGGTGAGGGCGCGCCGATTGACGCCGGCGCTCGGGAGCGTTACGGCACGCGGCGTGAGAATCGCGCTGGCGCAGATCGACACGACGGTGGGGGCTTTCGACGCGAACGCCTCCCGCATCCTGGACCGGACCAAGGAAGCGGCCGAAAAGGGCGCGCAACTGGTCCTCTTTCCCGAGCTGGCCCTCAGCGGCTACCCGCCGAAGGACTTCCTCGAGCTGGGCGAGTTCGTCGACCGGTGCCGGGCCGCGCTGGAGGAGCTGTCCACCGACACCGTCTTCAATCGAGTTCCGGCGCTGGTCGGATTCCCCGAGCGACATCGGGGGGCGGGGGCGGGTCTGTACAACGCAGTGGCGCTGCTCCAGCGCGGCAGCGTCGCGGCGATCGTCCGCAAGTGCCTTTTGCCCACGTACGACGTCTTCGACGAAGGCCGCTACTTCGATCCGGCGCCGGAACCGGGGCCGCTGCTGGAGGTGGCGGGGACGCGCCTGGGCGTTTCCATCTGCGAGGACCTGTGGAACGACAAGCAGTTCTGGAGACAGCCCCGGTATCTACGCGACCCGATCGAGGAGCTGGCCGCGCAAGGCGCCGAGCTGCTCGTCAACGTGTCCGCGTCGCCGTATGCGATGGGCAAGCCGGAAGTCCGGCGCAGGATGGTCAGCGCGGCCGCGCGCCGCCACGGGCTGCCCATCGCCATGTGCAACCTGGTGGGCGGGAACGACTCGCTGATCTTCGACGGGCGATCGCTCCTGGCGCGGGCGAACGGAGAGCTCCAGCGGGAAGCTGCCGCGTTCCGGGAAGACCTGATCGTCGAGGACCTCGCGTCCGGCACGGCGCGGCGGTCGCGTCCGGCCTCTCGCACCTCGGGCGCTGCCGTGATCCCGGACCAGACCCCGGAGACGAGCGCCGGGGCGCTCGCGGTCGTGGCCGGATATGAAGCCGACTTGTCGGATGACACCTGCCGCGAGCTCGCCGAGGCGCTCACGCTCGGGATCCGCGACTACACCCTGAAGACGGGGTTCCGCAGGGCGGTGCTCGGGCTGTCCGGAGGAATCGACTCCGCTCTCACCGCGGTCCTGGCCGCCCGCGCCCTGGGCCCGCAAAACGTCACCACCATCGCGATGCCGTCGCGCTACACCGCCTCGATGAGCAACGAGGACGCCGAGGTGCTCGCGACGCGGCTCGGGGTGGAGTTCCACCGTATCGCCATCGAGCCGATCTTCCAGTCCTATCTCACCGCGCTCGCGCCGCTGTTCGCCGGGCGCGGGCCCGATGTGACCGAGGAGAACCTGCAAGCGCGCATCCGCGGAGCGCTGCTGATGGCGTTTTCGAACAAGACCGGGGCGCTGCTGATCACGACCGGAAACAAGAGCGAGCTGGCCACCGGCTTCTGCACGCTCTACGGCGACATGGCGGGCGGGCTCGCCGCGATCGGCGATCTCTCGAAGACGGCCGTGTACGCGCTGGCGCGCTGGTTCAACCGGCAAGGGCCGGAGCTGATCCCCTCGCGCATCCTCACCCGGCCGCCCACGGCGGAGCTGCGCGAGAACCAGACGGACCAGGACACGCTCCCGCCCTACGACGAGCTGGACAAGGTCCTGCGCAGCCATGTCGAGGAGCACCTGGGGGCACGCCGGTTGATCGAACGCGGCTTTCCCGAGGAACTGGTCCGCCGTGTCCTCAAGCTCGTCGTCCAGAGCGAGTACAAGCGCCGGCAGGCGGCGCCTGCCCTGCGGGTGACCGCTCGCGCGTTCGGCGAGGGCTGGCGCTTCCCGATTGCGCACGGTTATCGCCACTGACACCACCAACGGGTGCGGGCAGCCGAGCGCCCGTGCGTCCGTACGCGCCACGGCGAGCCTTCGGCGCGTGGCTGCTTTACACTCCGGCCGGTCCTTGAATGCGGCTAGCTGAACGCCCGTCCAATGGACGCGAGGAGAACGGTCATGCGTCGCTATCGGAACCTGCTCATCGTTGGTCTCGCCGCGGCGGCGACCGGTTGCATCTACGGCCGCGAGCCTGTGCGCGACGACCGTCGGATCGATACGCCGCCCCCGCCGCCGCCCGTCGCCGACTACTCCACGGACTCCGGCTACTCCGCTCCCCAGAGCTACCAGAACGAAACGCCGCCTCCACCCGCGGGCAGCGACGTTTCCAGCGAAGCCGTCTTCTACGAGCGGCTCTCGCCCTACGGATACTGGATGTTCGTCGCTCCCTACGGGCGAGTCTGGGTCCCGGCGGTCGGATACGGCTGGCGTCCCTACTACTATGGTCAGTGGGTCCTGACCGACTGGGGCTGGACGTTCGTCTCCGACGACCCATGGGGCTGGGCCGCCTATCACTACGGCCGCTGGAACTGGGGGATCGGAGTCGGCTGGTACTGGATTCCGGGCTACGAGTGGGCGCCGGCGTGGGTCTACTGGCGGTATGGGGGCGGTTATGTGACTTGGTGCCCCATCGGTCCGGCCGGAGTCGCGTTCGGTTACCGGCATCCGGCATGGATCGCCGTCCCCGAAAACCACTTCACCCGCCCGATCGCCGCGGTCGCGTTGCCTTCCCAACGGACGTCCGGCGTAGTCACGCAGGCGCGGCCGCTGTCCGGCAGCCATGCGACCGTCGCCCGCAGTGGGAGCTTCGGCCCTCCCGTGACCGGCGTCGCGCGTGCCACCGGGCAGCAGATCCGACCGATGGCGGTAGCACAGGCCGTGCGTCCGAGGCCGGCCACCGTCGAGAGAGGTCCAGCCGTCATGCGCTCTCCCGTCCAGGCCCGCCCGCGAACGGGATCGTATGGCCGTTTCGGGCCCGCAGCGCGACCGGGTGGAGGCCCGCGCGCCGTGCCCGCAGGCCAGCCTGGGTCTTCGGCGCCCAGATCGAGCCTGCCTTCCGGCGGCGGCGCGCCTTCCGGCGCCTCCGGCGGGGGATCCGCCCCGCATTCGTCCGGAGGTGGCGGTCCGCACGCCACAACCGGCAGGGCGCGGTAGTCGCGGCCGCCGAAGGCGGCTTGGCGACTATGTGTTTAGACTGTACACGGTATTAAATGTGTTCTAGACGGTCGCCGTGTCCGTCTACCTGAGCGTCGCGCCGCCCGACGGATTCAGCAGATGGGGCGATGCGGAATGGGAGCGCTGGCTTCGCGACCATCCATGGGAGGCCGCCGAGCGCCTCTGCTCCCGCGGTGACTGGGCCATCTTTCTCTACCAGATCCGGCAGCACTGCCCGCGCGCCGGCAGAAGCGTGGAACCTCTGCTGGAGTCGCTGGTCAATGAGCGCCCCCTCTCCTCCCAACAGGTGCGCGACCTTCGCGCCATCCTTCGTACGGCGTTCGACGAGCTGAGCGCGGTCCCCGCAACCGCAATGCAGCGCTCCGATCAGCATTTCGCCAGCGCCGAGGATCTGGTCGCGATGGTCGGCGCCGCGCGCGCCCGCCTGGGCAAGGAGCCCAGCATCGGCGACGTCTGGGCGGATCTCCTTGCGCGCACCGACGTGCTGCTCGCGAAGGCGATCGCGCAGGACCGCGGAATCTACTTCGGGAACGTCTGATGGCCATCGACGTGCAGCGCGTGCTGGTAGTCGGAGCGGGGACGATGGGCAGCGGCATCGCCCAGGTGGCGGCGCGCGCCGGATACCGCACGGAGCTGTTCGACGTCGCTCCGGGCGCCGCGCAGCGCGCGTTGGAACGCGTGGCGGAATCGCTCGGGCGCGCGGTCGAGAAAGGCCGGTGCACCGCCCAGGAGCGCGACGAGGCGCTGCGCCGGCTCGCCATGGCAGCCGACCTGGAAGTCGCCGCGGCACAAGCCGATCTGATCGTGGAAGCTGCGCCCGAGGACCTTCAGCTCAAGAAGGAGGTGTTCGCGAGGATCTCGAAAGCGGCGCGGCCGGAAACCATCCTCGCCAGCAACACCTCGTCGCTGCCGATCACCGCGATCGCGGCGGCGGCGAGAGGTCCCGAGCGCGTGATCGGGCTTCACTTCTTCAACCCGGTGCCGGCGATGAAGCTGCTCGAGATCGTCCAGGGCGAGCGGACGCATCCCATGGTGGTCACGGCGGCTCGCGCGGTAGGCGCGAGGTTGGGAAAGGAAGTGGTGGTGGTCCGCGATGCGCCGGGATTTGCCACCAGCCGCCTCGGCATTGCGCTCGCCATGGAGGCGATCCGCATGCTCGAGGAGGGCGTCGCGTCGGCCGAGGAGATCGATCGCGCCATCGAGCTCGGCTACGGGCATCCGATGGGTCCGCTCAAGCTCACGGATCAGGTGGGCCTGGACGTGCGGCTCGCGATCGCCGAGCACCTGACGAGCGAGCTGGGAGAGCGCTTCCGTCCGCCGCAACTGCTGCGCCGGATGGTGCGCGCGGGCAAACTGGGGAAGAAGTCCGGCGAAGGGTTCTACAAGTACTAGCTCTCCACCACTTGGGCCAGGCGCCACGAATCAGCGCCAACAGGCCGTTGTTCGGGCGGAATTCATGAGCCGACGGTAAAACACGGGATGCGCTCGCGATCCCGTGCGTAGGAGGGGGGGTTTCGGTCGGAGCGCCCGAGTGTTACCAATTCCTACATGCAGCCTCTCTGCACCGTCGTTGCCTTCGGCGCTGCACCTACCAAGGCTGCCGCGCGGCTCGACGCAGCGGCCGGCGCGTGCGACCTCCTGCCCTTCGGGGAGGATCTCTTCGCCCGCATCAAGCGCGCGGAGGCAGGGTCGATGGTGCTCTTGCTCGCGGACGAATCCGACGATCCGGCACTGGCCGGCGCCGCGAAGGCCGCCCGCATTCTCGAACGGCGTGGAGGAGGAGAGGCGGTCGTCGTCCTGCCTTCAGTGCCCGCCCTGCCGGGACCTCGGGCCCGCGCGCGGTTGGAACGCGCTGCGACCCTGAGCAAGTGCTGCGTGGTGCAGCCGGTCGGACCCGCCTCCTGGGCCGACGCAGTGCGCTGCTTCGTCGAGCCGTTGGCGGTGTTCGGACTGGTCGGCGTCGACCCGCGCGAGATCCACGGCCTCTTGCGCCCCCGCACGGCCCTCCTCCACCTCTGGCAGGACGACTCTCTCGACCGTGTGCTGCCCGATGCGCGCGAGGTGCTGGTGACCTGCCGGCTCCGGCCCAGCGCCACGCTGCGCGAGGTGGAGGAGGCGGCGAGACGCGTGAGGGAGTCTACGGAGGCGCGGCTGGTACTCGCGGGACCGGAAGTGGCCCGCGACGACGGCCCGCGCGCCATCGCCGCAGTGTTTCTCTAGAACACATTTCATGCGCGCGCCTTCGGCGCGGGAGCGGCTAAATCCCCTCGAGCAGCTCGGGCAGGCGGCGCGCGAACTCCCCCTTGCTCAACACCTGATCGCAGCCGGCCGCGCGCGCCGCCGAGATCACGTCCTCGCGCGTGTGATCGACGTAGCCGATGACCGTGACGTTCCCACCCTTCTTGATCTCGCGGATTGCGTTGATCGCGTCGAGCTGCGGCGAGGCGAGATCGATGAGCAGGACGTCGGGTTGCTCGCGCGCAACCTCGTCCACCACCTTGGTCCCGCGCTTGAGCCAGGTGATCGGGCGTCCGCCGGCGGCGGCGTTGACCTTCGAGGAGAACATCAGATCGTGGATCGCGGCGAGAATCTTCATGCGCACACCCCCGCGCCCGGCTGCGAGCCGTACGGCAGTCCGAGCACCTGTGCGGTGCGGCCGTCCTCGAGCGGCACCGCGGAAGCGGGAACGATCAGCTCCCTGTGAACGTAACCGAGCAAGAGCGCCGTCCCGCCAACCTGCGTGGCCGAGGTGATGCGTCCCTTCGCTCCGGTACCCAGCCTCGAGCCAGGGGCAGGCGCCGCTCCCGCGATCTGGAGACGTACGAGGTTCCAGGCCACGCGGCCGCGGTACGTCGCCATCGCCACCACTTCCTGTCCGACGTAGCATCCCTTGCTGAACGACAGCAGCGGATCGAGACCTGCCTCGATGGGCGTGGCTTCCTCGTCCAGCTCCGCGCCCCACTTCGGGACACCGATCGCAATTCGCCAGGCCTCCGCGAGATCGGGGCGCGGCCGCTCCTGGATCGCCTCGAGGAGCGATTGCGCCTCCGCCTCCGGCAACAGAAGCTCGAGGCCGAGGGGCTGGGCGCTGCCCGCGATGTGCTCGGGCACCGACCGGGGCGGAACCTCCGAAGGCCAGTAACGCAGCCGACGGAGCCCTACCAACTCCTGCAGCTCGCAGTCCTCCATGATCAGGAGCTTGTCGAGGTGCGCGCGCAGCGCGTCGAGGCGATCGGGCCCGGTGGTGACGATGACCTCATCGCGCGTACGCCAGAGGAGGCCGATCGCCACCAGCCGTCCCTTTCCGTTCAGGAATGCGCCCGCGATCGCACCACCGTACGGCGCTGCGGCGAGATCGTTGCTCTGCATGCCCTGCAGCCACTTCTCGCGATCCGGCCCCACTACGCGCACGCCGAGCGCCGGCCCGAGGTCCTCGAGACCTACCGGCGGCTGTGGCATGGCGTCAGGAGCACTCCCATGGCTAGGGGTGTAAGGCGCACGCACCGCGTCACACAACCGGGGCGCGAGCGGGACAGATCGGCCGGCGGAATCCAGCTGCGCCTGCGGCGCCTTGTCCTCGTTGCTCTTGAACGTGACCTGCGGGCTCATGCTGTTACACTCCTGCGGTCCTTGGAGGCCCGAATGGCGGAAAAGGTGCTCATCGATTCCGACACCGCCGCCAACGACGACGGCCTCCTCATCACGCCCGAGCGCACCGCGAAAGTCGCCGCCTACATCGACGATCCCTGCGACGAGGGCGGATACGATGCCTTCTGCCGCGACCGCCACGGAACGCTCTGTCAGTTCCACGAAGAATTCTGCCACGCTCCAGATTATCCCTGCATCGATCGCTTACGGCACTTCCTCGCGGTCAGCTTCCTCGAGGAGATCGCCCGGCGGCGGGCGCGCGAGCGCAGCAGCTCATAGCAGATCCGCGAGCACGTCATCCGCGAACAGGGGCGCCACCCCGCCGCCCCCGACGATGTTGACCACCCGTCCCGGGGCGGCGCGGCAGACGCTCCCGCCGTCCGAGACCCCGGCGATCAGCGACGCGTATGTGCTGATGTCCAGATGCAGGGAGAGCCTGCGGGCCCCTGTCTCCGCGCAGAGGAAGCGGTCGATGGCCGGAGCGTCCACCAGCTCCTGCGCGACCCAGCTCGCCGCCTGGTCTGCGCGCGCGCGTGCGAGCGCCTGCCCGAAGGCGGCGGGGCCGACCTCGCGACCGATCACCACACTCTTGCCGCCGTAATCGTGGGACTTCTTGAGCACGTAGCCGTCGCCGTCGCCGAGGGCGGCATCGTCGATGTCGTCGAGCAACCTCGTCCAAGGGACCAGCTCGGCGATAGCGCCTCTCTCTTCGCTGCTGAGGAATCCTGCTTCCGCGGCCCGCGCCGACAGCTCGGCGAACAGGCCTTTCGTCTCCAGCCAGCCGTCGACGCGGTTCCAGATTCCCTGCCGTATGGGGTCGAGGAACGCCTGCCCGAGCAACGACGACGGCTCGACGTACCGGGCGAACAGGTGCCGGTAGATGACGCCGTGAGGATCCCCCTCGAGCGCGACGTCCGCGGGTGTGCAGGTGTGCGCGTCGATGCCGCGATCCCGCAGCAGGGCAGCCAGCGCGCGAAGCTCGGCGACCTGGGGGTCCCCCTCCCGATGCAAGAGCTGGACGTGCAGCGGCTTTGCGCGATGGCGGGCCGCGGCGAGGAGCGCATCGGCCAGCCAGCTCGCGTTGCGCGGGTTTCGCTGCAGCGCCTGCGCGTGCGCCGGCGCCACGGCTTCCGCCCAACCACGAGCAGCCGCGTCCGAGTACACCTGCATCGCCGGGATGGTCGCGTTCACCTCGAGCGCGCGCACGTTCCCGTCCGCATCGACGAACCAGTCGATGCGCGACTGCAATAGCTCTTCCGCCTCCCGCCAGCGGGCGGCGAGCGCCGCGCTCTCCATCGGCGAGAGGTGGCAGAAGAGAAGGCGCGCTCTTTGCGGGCGCCGCTCGATCACCTCGCGCGCGATCTTCACCAGCGCGCTGGTGATCAGATGTGCGCCTCTCCCGAGCGCCGCCAGCTCTTCCCGCGGCAACGCGCAAGGCGAAAGCACCAGCGGAATCGGCGTCGGGCCGCGCATGAGCCCGAGCTCCGACGCCCTCCGCTGCGCCTGCCTCGCCAGCTCGTCGCGTGCGCGCGGCTCCATGCGAACCAACCGCTCCTCCGCGGCCGCCGCCGCCCCGGTCAGCTCGAACAGATGGATCCGCATCGGTGTCAGTCTAGCAATGCTCAAGAAGCAGCGATGGCGAGATCGTCGTGGGCCTCGCTGTCGGTTGCCGGCACCAGCGTCAGCTCGGTGACCTCGGGGCGCGCGCCGAGGCGGACCATCGGCATCACCGAACCCGCGCCCCGGTTCACGTAGAGATAGCTGCGGCCGGCGCGGTACAGGCCCGCGACGAAGGGCGTGATCAACCGTGCGAGCGAGAGCGAGCGGTGCAGCCAGAGCAACGCCACCTGGCCGCCATGGGTATGCCCCGAAAGCTGCAGCTCCACCCCGAGCTCCTGCGCCCGCCGCCAGGTGTTCGGTTGGTGCGAGAGCAGCACGGTTGCGGCGCCCTCCGGCCGCCCGCGCAGCGCGGCGCGCAGATCGAAGCGCCCGCTCCACGGATCGTCCACTCCGCACAGCCAGAGCCCGTCGCCAAGGCGTTCCACCAGGATCCCACGGTTGCGCAGGACCCGCACGCCCGCCTGCTCCAACTCGCGCTCGACGGCGTCCGGCCCCGCCCAGAAATCGTGATTGCCGAGGCAGGCGAAAATGCCGTGCTTGGCGGGGATGGATGCGATCGCCTCCGCCGCGTGCCGCGCGAACTGCGGCGAGTTGTGCACGATGTCACCGGTGACGACCAATAGATCCGGGTTCAGGCGCGCCGCCCGGCGGGCAATCGCCCGCAGACGCTCCTTGGTGACGTGCCTGCCCGCGTGCAGATCCGAGAGCTGCACGATGCGTGCGCCGCGCCAGCCTTCCGGCAGTCCGGCGACCGGGATGGTGACCTTCTCGCGGCGTAGCACGCGCGCTCCGAACAGCGTGCCGTACAGCGAGAGCGCGAAGGGCGCGGCGGCGAGGGGGATCGGCATCGGCGCGTGCCCGAGGTGCGCCACCGTCCATCCCGCGCGCAGGATGGCGTAGAACAGGCTTCCGAGCCACCATGCGGTCCACGGCGCCTGCAGGGTCGCCGCGAGGAAGCGCGGAAGGCGCGCCTGCTTCTTGCGCCGCAGGATCTCCGCCATCATCGGGAGGTTCAGCGCCAGAAGCAGCCCGGGAACAGACAGGCCGAGCACGACCTGCCCTTGGGACGCGAGCCAGCGCACCAGATCCGAAGCGGCGACGACCTGCGGCAGCAGGGTGAGGCCGAGTACGAGGATGTAGAAGCGCGCCCTACGCATCTTTCAAGAGGCTAACCCGGGAAACGCCGGCGCGCATTCCGAGGAAATTGACCGTCCGCGCACTGCACTCCTACTCTCGGATGGCGACCGCTGACCTTCAACGAGCCGGACGAATGACCTCCCGACGCCTCCTGCCGCTACTGGCCCTGCTCTCCCTCGGGGCACGCGCCGGTGAACCGGCCAGCCTGCAGAAGCCCGCCTCGCTGGTGGTCGAAGGCGAGGACGCGAGCGAGGAACCCTCGCCACCCATCCCGCAGGCCGACGAGCGCAGGATCATCGGCGACTACATCCGCGACAACAGCGCGCCGATCCGAGAGTGCTACGAGAAGCGGCTCCGGGAGACCCCGACGCTGCAGGGCAAGCTGTTGGCGCGCTTCGACATCGGCCCGAACGGCAGGGTGATCGGCGCCACCGCCGATGGGATCGGCGACCGCGAGCTGGTCGTCTGCGTGGTCACCGCAGTGCGGAAGTTCGAGTTCGACAAGCCGCTCTCGGGCGGCAAGCTGCGCATCGCTTATCCGTTCAAGTTCGAGCCGCGTCCCGCGAAGTAGTTTGGGCTGTACAGGTTCCTGGACACGCCCTAGCGTTGTCGCATGACTTGGCGGCCGTGGCTCGGAGCGGTCCCCGGGGCGGAAGGCACGCACTTCCGCGTCTGGGCGCCAAAGGCGGATTCCCTTTCGGTCAACGTGCTCGGCGGCCCGAAGGCGCCGCTGCGTCGCGACAGCGAAGGCTACTTCACGGGCCGTGTGGATGGCGTTCGGGCTGGCGCACGCTATTTCTACCGGTTCAGCGACGGGCGCGAGCGGCCCGATCCTGCCTCGCTGCTCCAGCCGGAAGGGGTCCACGGACCGAGCGAAGTCGTGCACCTGGCGGAGATCGCTCCCCGCTCGCCGCGCGCGCGCGTCCCGCCCGAGAAGCTGATCTTCTGCGAGATCCACCTCGGCACGTACACTGCGGAAGGGACGGCGGACGCCGCAGCGCGCTACATGCCCGAACTGGCCGACGCGCTCTACACGGCGGTCGAGGTGATGCCGGTCGCGGCTTCCCCGGGGGCGCGCAATTGGGGGTACGACGGGGTGGCGCCGTTCGCCGCCCACGCCGCCTACGGAGGTCCGGCGGCGCTCGCCCGGCTGGTGGATGCCGCGCATGCCCAGGGCCTGAGCGCGTTTCTCGACGTCGTCTACAACCACTTGGGACCCGAGGGAAACTACCTCGGCGAGTTCGGCCCTTACTTCACCGCCAGGCACAAGACCCCCTGGGGTGACGCGATCGACTTCTCACTCCCGCAGGTCCGCAGTTACTTCGTCGAGAACGCGCTCCGCTGGGTTGCGCGCGCGGGCGGCGGATTCGACGGCCTGCGCCTGGACGCCGTGCACGGCATCTACGACGACTCCTCGAAGCACATCCTGCAGGAGATCGCCGAGGCCGTGCACGCGGAGGGTGGCCTGGTCATCGCCGAGAGCGATCTCAACGACGTCAAGCTGATCGAGCAATACGGCCTCGACGGGAGCTGGGCGGACGATCTCCATCACGCCATCCACGTGGCCCTCACCGGAGAGTCCCAGGGCTACTACGCCGACTTCCAGGACCCGATGCCAAAGATGGTCGCGGCGCTCGAGCGCGGATGGTTCTATGAAGGCCAGCACAAGCCGACCTTCGGGCGCAAGCACGGCACGCCCGCGGCGCACCTGCGCGCGCGCCATTTCGTCGTCTGCGCGCAGAACCATGATCAGATCGGCAATCGCGCCAGGGGCGAGCGGCTCACGGCGCTGACCGACGAGGGCGGCCTGCGCGCGGCGGCGGCAGTGATCGCGCTCCAGCCGGCGCTGCCGCTGTACTTCCAGGGCGAGGAGTGGGCAGCGCGCGAGCCGTTCCAGTACTTCGTTTCGCACACGGATCCCGAGCTGGCGGAGGCAGTGCGAAAGGGACGGAGCGAGGAATTCAAGGGGTTCGCCTGGACGGACGTCCCCGACCCGCTCGCGGAGGAGACCTTCCGGCGAAGCCGCATCGATCGCGCTCGCAAGGACGAGTCCGCGCTGCGCTGGCACAAGTCGCTGCTCCGGCTGCGGCGCGATCACCCGGCGCTGCAGGACGATTCGCGCCAGGGCGTCCGCGCCTCGGCGCAGGGCAGCGCGCTGCTCTTGCACCGCGGACCCCTGCTCCTGGTGGCGGGTTTCACCGCGGGCCCCTGCGAGGTGAAGCTGCCGAAGGGCCGCTGGCGCGAGCTGCTCGATTCCGGCGCCTCCGAGCTGCGCGGCGACCGGCTGCGGCTGCGCGGGCGCGGGGCCGTGGTGCTGGAGCACGGGTGAGGCTGAACCTGATCCCGCTCGGGACCAGCGCCGGGCGGCCGACGCTGCTGCGCGGCGCATCCGCGCTCGCGGTCGTGACGGAGGGAGCTTGGGTGCTCTGCGACTGCGGAGAAGGCGCGCAGATCGCTGCGCTGCGCGCGGGCCTCAGTCTCTCGCGGCTCGACGCCGTCTTGATCACGCACCTGCACGGCGATCACTTCAACGGGCTTCCCGGGCTTCTCGGAACGCTCGGGCTCGAAGGGCGGCAGCGCCCGCTGGTCGTCGCCGGCCCGCCCGGCATCACGGCGCTCCTGCAGCACCTGCAGCGAGCTGGATCGCTGGGGACCGGCGACATGGAGGTGCGGGTGCTCGAGCAGCAGGGCGACGGCGGAGAGGTCCGCATCGAAGGCTCGCAGTTCCTGGTCGAGAGCCGGCCGCTCGCGCACCGCGTCCCGACATACGGCTTCCGGGTGGCCTTGCCGGACAGGCCCGGCGCGCTCGACGTGGCGAAGACGGACGCCGCAGGTGTGCCGCGCGGGCCCCTGTTGGCGGACCTGAAGGCAGGACGGCCGGTGAGGCTGGCCGACGGCCGCGTAGTGGACCCCGAAGGCCTCGTCGGCCCGCGGCAGAGGGGCGCCTCGATGGCGTACGCGTTGGACACCGTGCCCTGCGTGTCCGCCGTCGAGCTCGGCCGCGGCGTGGATGCCCTGGTGCACGAAGCGACGTACGAGGACGCGCGGGCGGCGCTGGCGCACGAGCGCGGCCACTCGACGGGCGTGGAAGCCGCGCGCATCGCCGCGGAAGCGGAGGCATCCGCGCTGGTGCTGACGCACTTCTCGCCCAGCGTGGACGGCACTGCGCTGGCGGACGAGGCGCGTGCGATCCACCCGCGCATCGTGGCGGCGCAAGACCTCGCGGAGATCCCGCTCTGAAGGAGATCTATCTGAGCTCGGTCCGCAGGCGCAGATAGCCCGCGAGACGAAACTCGTCGCCGTGCTGGAGCACGCGTCTCGCGATCCTGCGGTCCTCGATGAAGGTCCCGTGCTCGCTGCCGAGGTCCTCCAGCACCCAGCCCTCGTCGCCGTGCGTGATCTGCAGATGGCGCGTCTCGATCTGCGGCGAGTTGATCCAGACGGCGCAGTTTCGCGCGCTGCCGATGACGCAGGGCAGATCGATGACTTCGACGGGCATTCCGCGGCCGTCGAGGCCGCGGCCGTCGAGCAGCAGGTAGAGCCGCTGCGGCAGCGGGCTCCGGGTCGCGGCCTGCGGCGCGGGTTTCCTCTCCGGCGCGGCCGGCAGCGATGCCAGAAGCTCGCGCAGCGCGCGCAGCTCCGCTTCCTTCTCGGAGGTGGCGAGCGCCTTCGCGGCCTTCGCGCGCAGCTGCTCCAGCTCAGACGGCTTCTTCTTGCGCACGGTCTTCGCGGCCACCGCTCAGCTCCTTTCCACGAACTCCGCGTGCAGCCGGCGCACGCACTCCTTCGCATCCTCGCGCGGCACCAGCAAGGCGATCCGCAACGGCGCGACCAGCACGCCCCGCGGCTCCTGGCCGAGCGCCCGCCGTGCGCGATCCAGGGGTTCCTTCGACGCCCCGATGCCGGTTCCCACCACGCTCACCTGGGCGAGCCCCTCTTCGACGGACGCGATCGGTCGCAGAGCCTCCAGGAGCGCCGGCAGACCGTGCACGTTCTCGAGCGGCACGATGGCGCGGGTATCCCAGCATTCGCGCGGCCAGGCCCCGTGCGCCGCCAGCACGTCGAGGAGGGCCGCGCGATCCGGGCCGCTCACCACCAGGATCTCGGGATCGAGCGCCACGCCCGAGACGCGCAGCTCGCGCGCAGCGGTCTTCCTCACCAGGGAACCTGGCCCGCTCTGGAAAGTGCTGCGCGCGTGGATGGTGATGCCCCGGTCGCGGGCGAACTCCACGGCCTGCGCGTTCAGCACCTTCGCACCGGCCAGCGCCAGCTCCTGCATCTCCTCGTGCGACAGCTCGGACAGCCGGCGGGCGCTCGCCACGATCCGCGGGTCGGCGCTGAAGACGCCGTCGACGTCCGAGCAGATCTCGCAGACTTCGGCGTCCAGGGCGGCGGCGAGCGCCACGGCGGTGGTATCGCTGCCGCCCCGGCCGAGGGTGGTCACTTCCTTCTCGCGCGAGACGCCCTGGTAGCCCGCGACGATCACCACCTTCCCCCGCTCCAGCGCCTCCAGGATGCGCACGGGCCGGACCTCGACGATGCGGGCGTTGGTGTGCGCGCCGTCGGTGATGATCCCACTCTGCGATCCGGTGAAGCTCACCGCATCGACGCCGCAGGCGTGCAGCGCCATCCCCAGGAGCGCCATCGAGATCCGCTCGCCGGCCGTCAGAAGCATGTCCAGCTCGCGGCGGTGCGGATCGTCCGTCACCTTGCGGGCGAGGGCCAGCAGTTCGTCGGTGGTGTCGCCCATCGCCGAAACGACGACCACGACCTGCTTGCCGCCCGCACGCGCCTGCGCCACCCGGGCCGCCACGCCCCGGATCTTCTCCACGTCGGCCACCGAGGAGCCGCCGTATTTCTGGACGATGATCGCCACGCCGGCAGTGTGTCGCCCCCGGGCGGGCGGCCGCAAGCCCGTCCGGCACCCCCCGCCGACTGTCTGCTTGACAGAGGGTCGTCTTGCTCTAGATTGCCGCCGCTTTTCCGGGAAGGCCTTTGCCGCATCCACTGTTCTCTAGGCCGCCACGTGTGGGGAAAAATCGATGATTGAAGTCTCTCATCTGGTGAAGAGCTACCGCGACCTCAAGGCCGTCAACGACGTCACCTTCAAGGTCGAGAAGGGCGAGATCGTGGGCTTTCTCGGGCCGAACGGCGCGGGCAAGACCACCACCATGCGGATGATCACCGGCGTCCTGCCTCCGACCTCCGGCTCGGTGAGAGTGGCCGGGTTCGACGTCTTCGAGCAGCCGATGGAGGTGAAGAAGCGCACCGGGTATCTGCCCGAGACGCCGCCGGTCTACACCGACATGACCGTGCGCGCGTACTTGCGCTTCGTCGCCGAGATCAAGGGCGTGCCGCGCAAGGAGCGCGACAGCGAGGTCGAGCGCGTCGCCACCAAGACGAACTCCGAGAAGTTCATCCATCGCGTGATCGGAAACCTCTCCAAGGGGCAGCGGCAGCGGGTCGGCCTCGCGCAGGCGCTTCTCGGCGACCCGGAGGTCCTGATCCTGGACGAGCCCACCGTGGGTCTGGACCCGGCGCAGATCATCGAGGTGCGCGAGCTGATCAAGTCGCTGGCCGGCAAGCACACCATCGTGCTCTCGACGCACATCCTCCCCGAAGTGGTTGCCACCTGCCAGCGTGTGTTGATGATCGCCCAGGGCAGGATCGTCGCCGACGACACGCTGGCCGGCCTGCAGAAGGCCCACGCCAGCGCCGTCACCGCCGACGGCCAGTTGGGTCCCGCTCCCTCGCTCGAAGAGATCTTCCTCAAGCTCACTTCCGCCTGACCGCACATGAAAAACGCCATCGCCATCGCCAAGAAGGAACTGAACATCTACTTCGCGACCCCCATCGCGTACGTGATGTTCACGCTGTTCGTCGTCATCGGGTCCTACTTCTTCCTGCGGCTGCTCAGCGCGTACGAGCAGGCGTCCCTGATGTACATGCGGTTCAACGCCGGGGAGATGGCGAACCGCCTGAACTTCCAGGACGCCATCTTCCGCAACCTGTTCGGCAATCTCGGCGTGATCCTGATCTTCATCGTGCCCTTCCTCACCATGCGGCTGGTCGCGGAGGAGAAGCGGCAGAAGACCATCGAGCTGCTCTACACGACGCCGGTGACGCCCGGAGAGATCGTCTGGGGGAAGTACCTGGCCGCGCTCGCCATCCTGGTCTTCGCGCTCGCGCTCACGTTCACGTATCCGTTGCTCGTGCAACTGGTCGCGAAGGATGCCAATGGCGTCGAGTGGCGGTCCGTGCTGCTCGGCTATCTCGGGCTCTTCCTGATGGGCGCCGCGTACATGGCCATCGGGCTGTTCATCTCGTCGCTGACCGAGTCGCAGGTCGTGGCGGCGCTGATCACCTTCGTCGTCTTGCTGATGACCTGGATCATCGGCTGGACCGCTTCCGAGGCCGAGGGCTGGGTGCGCGACTTCGTCACCTACCTCGCCTCCGTCAGCCATCTCGATTCCTTCAGCAAGGGCACGCTCGAGCTGAAGGACGTCGTCTACTTCCTCTCGATCATCACCCTCGGCCTGTTCGCGACCAACCGGGCGGTCGAGGCGCACCGCTGGAGTTGAACCGATGAGTCTCAAGAACTGGGGCCGTATCGCCGGCCTGTTCGGCGTGGTGGTGCTGTTCAGCGCCGTCTTCAACTGGCTCTTCGTCACCGGCAGCATCGCCAGCGCGGGCGTGATCGCCCGTTTCGCGGTGGGAGCCGCCGGAATCGCCTTCTGGCTGGTGAGCAACCGCGGGGAGAGACCTCTCGGCAGGGGCGCGTTCTACGGGGCGGTCAGCGCGGTGTCGGCGCTGGTCCTCGTCGCCGCGCTGGCCGGAATCAACTACATCGTGGTGAAGAAGGCGAAGAGCTGGGACCTGACCAAGGACCGCATCTTCACCCTCTCCGACCAGACGATCGGCGTGCTCAAGGGGCTCAAGGATCCGGTCACCGTCCAGGCGTTCTTCTCCGGCAGCGAGCCGGAGTACGTGGAGCTGGATTCGCGGCTGCGCCAGTACAAAGCGCAGACGGACAAGCTCAGCGTCGAGTTCGTGGACCCGTTCAAGCATCCGGGCCGCGTCAAGGACATGAACATCTCACAGTCCGGACCGCGGGTGATCGTGAAGAGCGGGAACAAGGAGTCGCGTGCGAAGGAGATCAGCGAAGAGGCGCTCACCAACGCGCTGATCGAGGTGTCCCGCGGGTCGACCAAGAAGATCTACTTCACCAAGGGCCACGGCGAGCACGCGGTCGCCGACAACACCGAGCGCGGCCTCAAGCTGTTCGTCGACAACCTCAAGGGCGAGGGATACCAGACCGACGAGATCGTCCTCGCCGAGCACAAGGAGATGCCTGCGGACGCCCAGGCCCTGGTGGTCGCCGGCCCGGTCGCGGCGTTCAGCGATGGGGAGACCAAGCTGGTCAAGGACTGGGTGGAGAAGGGCGGCAAGCTCGTCGCGATGGTGGACCCGCGGACGCAGAGCGGGCTCGAGGGCGCGTTCGAGGGCTGGGGCATCCACGTCGGCAAGGACGAGGTGATCGATCCGGAGGCACAGAACCCCGAGATCGCCATCGCGCAGAGCTACGCCGAGCACCCCATCACCCAGCCGCGCAGCTCGCCGTTCGCGCTCGCCACCATCTTCCCCATTGCGCGCTCGGTGTCGAAGTCCCCGACCGCCCCTTCGGGATGGACGGCGACGGAGCTGGCCAAGACCGGTGAACGCGCCTGGGGCGAGACGGGCTCGCTCTCTTCCGGACAGGTCAAGTTCGATCCAGGCCAGGACCTCAAGGGCCCGGTGTCGCTCGCCGCCACCTCGACCAAGGGCTCCGAATCGCGCGTGGTCGTCATCGGCAACTCCCTGTTCGCCGCGAACGGGTATTATCGGCTGTCCGGCAACAGGGACTTCGCCCTCAACGCGGTGTCCTGGGTGGCGAAGGAAGAGTCGCGCATCTCCATCCGGCCCAAGCAGCGCCAGGGCAACCATCTCTTCCTCTCGGCCGAGCAGAAGCGGACGATGACGCTCTTCGCCTTCGACCTGCTCCCTTTCGGGATGCTCTTCGCCGGGCTGGTGGTCTGGCAGACCCGCAAGAGCCGGTGATCGGACCATGAAGCAGACGACGAAGACGCTGGTTGGCCTGCTGGTGCTCCTGCTCCTCGCCGGCGGCATCGCCGGGCTGGCGCTCTGGGCGGGCAAGGACGAGCAGAAGAAGGCCGAGGCGAAGGAGAAGAGCGAGAAGCTGTTCGACTTCGACAAGGCCCACGTGAAGGAGCTGCGCCTCTCGAAGGACGGTCAGCTCGCCGTCCGCCTGACGAAAGGCGACAAGGCGTGGAAGCTCGTGCAGCCGGTCGAGGCCGAGGGGGACGACAGCGCCGTCGATTCGCTGCTCACCTCCCTCTCCGCTCTCAAGCAGAAGAAGGACCTGGCGGAGGAGAAGGATCTGAAAGCCTACGGCCTCGACCAGCCCCAGCTCGAGGTCAGGATCCAGCTCGACGACGGCAAAGAGCAGGGGCTGCAGATCGGGACCGACAACACCTTCGACAACACGCTGTTCGCGAGGAAGCTCGGCGACGGGACGGTCCGGGTGATCGACGGATACCAGAAGAACACCTTCGACAAGACCGCGTTCGACCTGCGCGACAAGAAGGTCGCGCACCTCGACGATTCCGCGGAAGTCAGACGCATCGAGGTCACCGGCGTGAAGGCGCCCTACACGCTGGAAAAGGACGGCACGGCCTGGAAGGTGAACGGCGCCCCCGCGGACGGCCCGGCCGCCGATCGCGTCGCGAGCGCGCTGAAATCGCTGCGCGCCACCGCGACCGCGTCCGAGACGGCCGCTTCGCTGAAGGAGTTCGGGCTCGACAAGCCGAAGGCCACGGCCAGGCTGACCGTGGGCGCGGGGAAGGACACGTACACGCGCGCGGTAATGGTCGGTCAGACGAAGGGCAGCGCGACCTCCCAGAAGACGTACGCGAAACGCGACGAAAGCCCCGTCGTGTACGAGGTCGACAAGCAGATCGTCTCCGATCTGGAGAAGGAGCCGTTCGATCTGCAGAACAAGGAGCTGGTCAAGCTCGACCGCGAGGCCGTTCGCAAGGTCGTGTTCGACTCGCCTTCTGGAAGGGTTGAGGTCACGCGGGTGAAGAATACGCCGCCGGACGGCGGGTTGCCGGACGAGGTCTTCACCGTGGTCGCACCGCAGCAGGGTGCAGCCAAGAAATGGAAGCTCTCCTCGGCGCTGTACTCGATCGCATCGCTGCGCGCGACGGCCTTCGAAGGCGCGGTCCCGGCGCAGAAGGAGATGGCGAAGTACGGGCTCGAGAAGCCGAAGACGGTTACCGTGCTCGGTGAAGGCGACAAGGTGCTCGCCCGGGTCCGCGTAGGTGCCGAGAAGGACAACAAGCGCTATGCGCTCGCCGACGGGTTCGACAAGCTGGTGCGCGTCGAGAAGTCGACCGTCGACGAGTGGCCTTGGACGGTGGGCGACGCCCTCGATGCTCCGCCTCCGCCCCCGCAGGCGAGCAAGCAAGAACCCTCGAGGTGATCTTCGCTGCGGCGAGCGCCGGGCAGTTGCCACCCGCCGGCGAGGCGACGGTCGGCGGCGTACGATTGCCGCGCGGACGGCTGATCACGGCCGACCCGGCGTTTGCGCGGACCGAGCCGCGCGCTTCGTCCGTGCTGTGGCTGGCGGCGCAGGCACCAGGGAAGGGCATCGTCTCGCGCCTGTTCGACCGCGCGCCGAAGCCGGATTACAGCGCGCTGGCCGCCGTCTTCCCGCGCACGGGTCTATGGCCTCTGCTCTGGGATTCCCTGCGGGGGGATTCGGAACGGCCGTGGGAGAGCGCGAACTGGACCCCGCGTGCTCGTCGCCGCCCGCGGCGCACGATGCCGCGAAGGTGATCGCGGATCGCTGGGCGGAGGCGATGCCGTCGCCGGATGAGACTGACGACGAGTTCCTCGCGACGCTCGAGCCTTTCGGGACCAGGTTTCCAGGGCTCGCGTCGGCGGCCGCGGGTCCCGACAACGAAGGTGCCGTGGAGCGAACCGCCCGCGAGACAAACGGGCGGCTTGGCCTCGTAGCGGTGGCGCGGCCTGCGGATGCCGTGGCGGCGATCGGATGGAGCGGCCCAGTCAATCACTACGAGGACGTGGGCTTGCTGGCGGCGGTACTGCGGTCGTGGGAAGACCGGTTCGCCGCTGTCGTCGTGGGCATCGGCTTCGACACGCTCACGCTCGCCGTCCAGCGCCCGGTACGGGACCGCCTCACGGCGGAGGCGCTTGCGGCCGAGCACCTGGCGATGTGCTCCGACAACATCTTCCAAGGCGCCGGCGGGATCCGGGAGTACGCGAGAACGCTGCTCCAAGCCGCGAGATGGGACTTCTGGTGGGACTGAGACGTGCCGCCGGCCCCATTTTTCCTTGAGGTCTCGCCCAGGGTCGCATATCCATCCCGGTCCCGGATTTCCCAGGAGTAGTCCATGGCCCGTGTCACCGTCGAAGACTGCCTTCCGCTCGTGGACAACCGCTTCGCGCTGGTCCTGCTCGCGACCAAGCGCGCCCGGCAGCTCATGGCAGGGGCACGGCCGCTGATCGAGGCGAAGGACAAGCCGCCGGTGCTGGCGCTGCGGGAGGTTGCGACCGGGAAGGTCCGATTCGATCGCCCCGTGCGCGCGGCGCTCGAGGGGCAGTACGACAACGAGAAACTCCCGGCGACGCCTCCGCGCCGCTGACCCAGTCTTGACGCAGCGCGTCCCGTCCCGGGACAAGTTCTGTATCTGACAGTTCTGCTCTCCTAAAATTCGCAGAGTAGTTGGCTAATCCCGCGCGGGTTCGACGTCGCACACGCACCCTGCCCCCGTCAGATCGCGGGGCGCATCGGGGGGGACGATCAGCCTGCAACTCGGCCCCTGCGCCTTGCAGAGTTGCTCCGCATTGGCCCGGCGGGCCGCGGCTTTCGACACGTGCCGGTGCGCAGGCTTCGGTGCCGCGAGCACCACACCCCAGCCGATCGCAATCGTCGCCACCGCCGCGAGGAGCAGCCTCATGTCCGGTCGACCCCGGTCAGGCCGCCCAGGCCACCGCGCCGTGTGCGAAGGCGGAGAACTTTTCCCCACCTGCCAGGCGGTAGATGCGGCGTGCTTCTCGCAGCAGGGCATCGAGGCGACCCTGCACGACGTAGCGCGCTTCCCAGGCGCGCGCGCACGCCGCAGCCAGCGCCGAGGCGAGTCGATACCGATCCCGCTCCGGAGCGGACAACCCCGGCCGCAGGGCGCTCCGCTCGAACAGCCTGCGGCGGAGCTCGCGCGATGCGCTGCGCCGGCCCGTAGCCCAGAGCTGCATCAGCACGGCGAGATATTTGTCGATCTCTCCCTGTGCTTCCAGCTCGAGCTGCGAGACCTGGCCGCCTTGCCGGGCCCGGTGGGCGACGTAGAGAAAGTGCGAAACCCCCTCGGCCGCCGCGCAGAAAGCGGAGAGCCGCTCCTGCGTCCAGGGGTCTGCCGCCGCCCGACCGAGTTGCGCCAGCACCGAATCGTCGAGGAAGAGGGCGACGTGCAGCTCCTCCCCGTGATCGCGCAGGAGCAGCGCCTCGTGAGGGCTGCAGAGGGGGGCGTGCCGCTCGCGGAATGCGCGATCGACCAGGAAGTCGCGCACCGGCGCGGCCTGGACTCCGTGGATCGACTGCAGAAGCTGTTGCAGCTGCGTGAGCCCGAGCAGCGACCTCACTGCACGAAACCCCGCCGCGGAACGACACCCTGCCGCACCAGGGCCGCCGCCAGGCGCTCGCTCCCGGTCTTCATCCATCGCTCGTAGAGGCGGATCAGGCCTGCGTCCGTGGATGCGAGCGTCCTTTCGCTCACCTCGTTGAGCAGATCGACCAGCAGGCGGAACTTGTCGGCCAGCTCTTCCCAGAGGCTGCGCTCGGCCGCATGGCGGGCGACGGCGTCGTAGGCCCGTCCGCCCATGGCGATGTAGTAGTCGACGTCGACGAGCGAGGAGCGCCGTGCCAGCGAGTCCGGAAAAAACCCTGAGATGAAGAGGGAGGTGTCTCCCAGCCGGCGAAGGAGCCGCAGCCGGGCGGGCCCTGCCTCCTCCAGCGCCTCCTTGAGCAAGAAGGCGAGCGGCTTCTGCTGCCAGGTCCCGTCTTCGGCCTCGACGTACAGGGCCTCGGAAGCGAGGAATTCGTGGAGCAGATTGACGATGTAGAACTCGGTGAAGGGCTGGACCCGGGCGCGTTGGTTCTCGATCGCCCTGCTGAGCAGGTCGCGGAAGAAATCTCGGATGGACTGCGAGCTGAGAATCGGGGCGTCGGCCAAGCACTACCTCCTCCCCTGAAAATAGTACGGGCATTCGGCGGATCGGCAAGTTGCCACAGGCCTTGACATGCCCCCGCATCCGGTTACATTGCGCGCGCCTTTGGCACTCCCCCCATGGGAGTGCCAAAACTTGCTCACCATCTGGAGGAAAACGCTATGAAGATTCGGCCTCTGCAGGATCGCGTGATCGTCAAGCGCGTGCAGGAGGAAGAGAAGACGAAGGGTGGCATCATCATCCCGGATACCGCCAAGGAGAAGCCCATCGAGGGCGAGGTCATCGCCGTCGGAAACGGGAAGATCCTCGAGGACGGAAAGGTGCGCGCCCTGGACATCAAGCCGGGCGACCGCGTGCTGTTCTCGAAGTACGCCGGCACCGAGATCAAGATCGACGGCCAGGAGCATCTGATGATGCGCGAGGAAGACATCCTCGGCGTCATCGAGAAGTAGCAACCCCTCACCCACGGAGAAAAACGAAATGGCTGCCAAGGAAATCCTGTTCGACGTCCGCGCGCGTGAGGCCATCCTCAAGGGTGTCAACACGCTCGCTGACGCGGTGAAGGTCACTCTCGGCCCCAAGGGCCGCAACGTGGTGCTGGAGAAGTCGTTCGGCCCCCCCACGATCACCAAGGACGGCGTGACGGTGGCGAAGGAGATCGAGCTGGAGAACAAGTTCGAGAACATGGGCGCGCAGATGGTGAAGGAGGTCGCTTCCAAGACCTCGGACGTGGCCGGCGACGGCACCACCACCGCGACCGTTCTCGCCCAGGCGATCTTCCGCGAGGGCGCCAAGCTGGTCGCGGCGGGCAACAACCCGATGGAGATCAAGCGCGGCATCGACAAGGCCGTCGAGGCCGTGGTGGCGGAGCTGAAGAAGCTCACCAAGCCCACCAAGGACCCCAAGGAGATCGCCCAGGTCGGGACCATCTCGGCCAACGGCGACTCGACCATCGGCGACATCATCAGCAAGGCGATGGACAAGGTCGGCAAGGAGGGCGTGATCACGGTCGAGGAGGCGAAGGGCCTGGAGACCACGCTGGAAGTGGTCGAGGGCATGCAGTTCGACCGCGGGTACCTGTCACCCTACTTCGTCACCGACCCGGAGCGGATGGAGGTTGTGCTCGAGGATCCGTACATCCTCATCCACGAGAAGAAGATCTCGTCGATGAAGGACCTGCTCCCCCTGCTCGAGCAGGTGGCTCGGTCCGGCAAGCCGCTGCTGATCATCGCCGAGGAGGTCGAGGGTGAGGCGCTGGCCACACTGGTGGTCAACAAGCTGCGCGGCACGCTGAACGCCGCCGCGGTGAAGGCGCCGGGTTTCGGCGACCGCCGCAAGGCCATGCTGGAGGACATCGCAATCCTCACCGGCGGCCGGATGATCGCCGAGGACCTCGGCGTGAAGCTGGAGACGGTGACACTCAAGGACCTCGGCCGTGCCAAGCGCATCACCATCGACAAGGACAACACCACCATCGTCGACGGCGCTGGCAAGAAGGGAGACATCGAGGGGCGGGTGAAGCAGATCCGGGCGCAGAAGGAGGAGACAACCTCCGACTACGACCGCGAGAAGCTGGAGGAGCGGCTCGCCAAGCTGGTGGGCGGCGTGGCGGTAGTCCACGTCGGCGCAGCCACCGAGACCGAGATGAAGGAGAAGAAGGCCCGCGTCGAGGACGCGCTGCACGCGACCCGCGCGGCCGTCGAAGAGGGCATCGTGCCCGGCGGCGGCGTGGCCTACCTCCGCGCCCTGAAAGCGCTCGACAGCCTGAAGGTCGACGCTGGTGAGAAGTTCGGCGTGGAGATCATCCGCAAGGCGCTCGAGGAGCCCATCCGCTGGATCGCGCAGAACGGCGGCTGGGAGGGCAGCATCGTCGTTAACAAGGTGCGCGAGGGCCAGGGCGCCTTCGGGTTCAACGCGGCCACCGGTCAGTATGAGGACCTGCTCCAGGCCGGCGTGATCGACCCCACCAAGGTGTCGCGGTTCGCGCTGCAGAACTCGGCGTCGGTGGCGTCGCTGATGCTGACCACCGAAGCGATGGTCGCCGAGCGTCCGAAGGAGAAGGAAGAGTCCGGATCCCCGGGCGGCCACGGGATGGGCATGTAGAGCATCCCGTACAGGACGGGAATCAAAAACGAAGGCCCGCCGGGGAAACCCGGTGGGCCTTCCGTTTTAGAAATACCCGCCGATCTCCGTCGTGAAGCCGACCTGCGTCTGCTTGGCGAGCGAGCTCGCGACGTCGACGGCGAGCGCTGGGCCGAACCCGATGTAGAAGTGCGACGCGGGGATGAAGAGCAGCGGCGCGTAGCCGTCGATGAAGATGCGGTCCGTCGAGTTCCCGGGCGAGGGGAACCGCCAGGAGAACGCCATCCCCACTCGGGGAAAGAACGCGAAGCGATCGCCGAGCGGCACCCCGAAGCCCACCAGCGGCTCGAAGCCAAGGTTGTGGACCGTGAAGCCGGCTCCCGAACCGTACGCGTACTGGACCGACCCTCCGATCGCCAGGCTGTTCGTCGGAAACCAGAATACGCCGGGGGCGAACGTCAGTAGATCGGCGCTGTTTCCGCCCGCCGACGCGTGCGTGTACGAGACTGCGCCGAAGGGGACCACCTGGCCGCGAGCGCCGAAGTTCGTCTCGGCGCGAGCGGCGGCCCCGAGTAGAAGCAGCATCACGAACGCGCGATGAGCCATGAACATCCTCCCGCGAAGTACAGTACCGGAATGGATCTGGAGCTCACAGAAAAGTGCGTCCTCTTGATTGGCGCCGGGCGCGGGCTGGGCGGGGCCGCGGCCCTGGCCATCGCTCGCGAGGGCGCGCGTGTGGCAGTCGTCGCGCGCACGCGCGCGGACGTCGAGGCGCGCGCGAGCGAGTGCGAGGCCGCGGGAGCGCGCAAGGCGCTCGCCATCGCGGCGGACGCAACTGATGCCGCGCAGCTCGATACCGCGATCGAGGAGAGCGCCTCGAAGCTCGGGGCACTCGACGCCGTGGTCACCCTCGTCGGGGGTTCCCAACCCGGCGGGACGGCCGAGCTGTCGGATGCGGACTGGCGGTCCGCCTACGACCGAAACCTCTGGCCCGCGATCCGCGCCAGCCGATCGGCGCTTCCCCACCTGGAAAAGAGCGCCGCGAAGCGCGGATTTCCCCGCGCTGCCCGCGAGACCAGCGTCATCGTGCACGTGGCGAGCATCTACGGCCGGGAAGGCGGAGGCGCGCTCAGCTACAACACCGCCAAGGCCGCGTTGATCGCGCTCGCCCATGAGCAGGCGCGCGAGCTCGCGACGCGCGGCGTGCGCGTCCTGTCGGTGGCTCCGGGCAGCATCCTGCACCCCGGAGGCTCGTGGGAACGGCGGCAGAAAGCGGACCCCGGCGGCATCGCCGCGTTCGTGCAGCGGGAGATCCCGTTCGGCCGATTCGGCACTGCGGAGGAGGTGGGCGAGGTCATCGCCTTCCTGGTCAGCCCTCGGGCGAGCTGGATTGCGGGAGCCTGCGTGGTGGTCGACGGAGCGCAATCGCGCGCCTTTTGAGCGCGATGCGCATCCTACGGGCGTGAAACCGGTGAGGATCTACACGACCCAGACCTGCCCGTACTGCGTGCGGGCGAAGCGGCTGTTGCAGAAGAAGAGCGTTCCGTACCAGGAGATCGACGTCTCGTGGGACGACGATGCTCGCCTGCGCCTGATGCAGGCGACCGGCCGACGGACCGTGCCCCAGATCTTCATCGGCGAGAAGCATGTCGGCGGCTCGGATGACCTGCACGCGCTCGAGGAGCGCGGCGAGTTGGACGGCCTCCTTCAGTAGAAGAGCAGCCGCGCTACCGCGTTCGCCGCGTCGACGATCGACAGCGGCTCGAGGAGGGGCGGGGCTGCGGCGAGCCCGACGAGGGCGAAGAGCATGGCGGCGCGCGGCTGACGCCTCGCCGGGAGGGAATCGAGCACCAGCAGCGGCAGCATCAGGACGGTCGCGGAAACCAGCGCCGCCAGCGCAGGGGGGAGCCCGTTGGCGAGAAGCGCGGCCGCGAGCGCCAGCGCTGCGCCGGCGTGGAAGACGTCGCGCCCGTTTCCCGCGAACCAGCGACCGCGGTACGTCTCCGCGAGGGTGCGCGAGAGCTCGAGCAGGGCAGTGGCAGCGAGCACGGCAAGGGCGCCGAGGGCAAGACCGGCTCCGGGCTCCACCATGCGCGCGAAGCTGCCCAGTGGTTCCACCGTGTGGCGGAATAGCACGGGCTGCGGCACAATGCGCGACTCGTGCGAGCGCTCGCTGCCGCCCTGATCTGCACCGCCTGTATCGAGCGCCCCTTCGAGGAGCCGCAGTCGGCGCAGGAGCACGCGCAGGTGGACCGCAACGCGCTCCGTGACGTCCTGGTTCCGCCCCCGTCCGACGCCACCGCGGTCGGCGCCGCGTTCGGGAATTCGGTCGAACTGCTCGCGTACAAGTTGGAGCCGCCGCAGATGGTTCCCGGCCAACGGGCGAAGCTCACCCTCTACTGGCGCTGCCGCGCAGAGTTGGATCGATGGCACATCTTCGTGCACCTGGACGACGCCACCGGCAGCGGCGGCCGCATCCACGCGGAGCATGACCCCGCCGGCGGCCGCTTCCCGACCGATGCATGGAAAGCGGGCGACCAGATCGCCGATTCCTTCTCCTTCCTCCCTGGTGCCAACCCGCTGCTGCTCTTCGTCGGTCTCTACACCGAGGGCGAGAATCGGCTCGCGCTGACCTCTGCGGGGCGCGGCCGCGACGACGGGAACAACCGGTTGCTCGCGGGCACGTTGCCCATCGCGCGCTGATGCGCGGCTTCTTCATCCTGCTGTTCTTGCCCGTGGCCGCCCTCGCTCATCAGAGCAGCATCTCCTATAGCGAGCTGTCGCCGCGCGGACGCGAGGTCTCCGCCACCCTTCGATTCGCGCTCGCGGACCTGCGCACGCAGATGAAACTGGAGGACCCGCGAGCGCCCCCGATCCCGGCGCTCACGCGCCTCGTGCTCGAGCCGTTCATCTTGAAAGCGGCGGGCGTTTCCTGCGCGCTGCAGCCGGGCGTGATCGCTGAACCCGACGGCGAGGACGGGCTCGCGCTGCACGCGCGCTGGGCTTGCCCGCAGGACGTCGAAGAGCTTTCGGTTCGGGTCGGCTTCCTCGAGCTGTTTCCGCCCGGCCATGCGCATCTCTCGCGCATCGAATTCGCGCCGGACGAGGTGTCGCAGCGCGTGGCGCAGCGGGACGAGCCGTCGTTCGAGGCCCGCAGGACGCGGTCGGCCAGCAGCGCGTTCTGGCGGTTCCTCCTCCTCGGCGTCGAGCACATCTTCACCGGGTACGATCACGTTGCCTTCCTCGTGGGCCTGCTGCTTCTCGGCGGGACGATCGGTGAGTTGGTGAAGATCGTCACGGCTTTCACCGTTGCCCACTCGATCACGCTCGCTCTCGCGGCGCTGGAGATCGTCACGCCTCCTGCCCGCGCCATCGAGCCGCTGATCGCCGCGAGCATCATGTTCGTGGGCCTGGAAAACCTCTGGGCGCTCCGGCGCGGGAGCGCGCAGTCCGCGCTGCGCCACCGCTGGGCGCTCAGCTTTGCCTTCGGGCTCGTGCACGGCTTCGGTTTCGCGGCGGTCCTGCGCGAGCTGCGGCTTCCCCGCGCGGCGCTGACCGCGGGCCTGGTCTCGTTCAATTTTGGAGTTGAATGTGGTCAGGTGTGCATCGTTCTCGCTGCCCTGCCGCTGCTGTCGCACCTGCGCCGCGCTCCGCGATTCGCGCCCGCTGCCTCGGCATGCGTCGCGGGGCTCGGCGGTCTCTGGCTCGTCAATCGCTTGCTGCTGGCGCATTGACGGCGGAACTTCGCGTTCACTGTGTGCACACGAAAATGTTGGCGCACACGGCTTGCGGCGTCGTTATCGTCGCCGCCCGCAGCAACCATGTTTCGCGGTCCGACGGACGCGGGCTGGTTCCGCACTTGCAAGCTGCATCCCCGGCCGAAAACATCACGCGGAGGAACGATGAGCGAAACCGAACAGCAGGTACGTCCCGGCTCCGAGGTGCACCTGGACGAGTGGGTCACGCCGGAGATCGCGGACGAGCACGGGTACATCCGCGCCGGAAAGATCCTGGAGTGGATGGATGTGGTCGGCGTGCTGGCGGCGACGCGGCATTGTCGCCGGCCCGTCGTCACTGCGTCCGTGGACGGGATGGAGTTGCAGAAGCCGATCCGGGTGGGCGAGCGCATCGCGATGACCGCGTCCGTCGCCTTCACCTCGCCACGCAGCATCGGTGTCTCGGTCGCCATGCGGCACGGACCGACCGATGAGGTGACGCCACCGACCTCGGTGGCCGGATACATGACGTTCGTGGCCCTCGACGAGGAGGGCAAGGCGCTGCCGATCCCACAGTTCCAGCCGGAGACGCCGGCGGAGGTGGCGCGCTTTCGCGAAGGGCGCATCCGCACCGAATTCCGCAAGAAGATGCTCTCCGGTCAACTGCCGGAGCTGGACGTCGCCACCGCTTCGCGGGCGGAGAATCCGCTCTTCATCCGCGAGCTGCTCAAGCTGCTTCCGCGATCGTTCCAGCTGCCGTTCGACCGTGCGGCAGAAGGACGGCGGCACGCGCATCTCTCCTACGTTCACAAGATCGAGCCCATCCGCTCCGGAAACCTGAACTTCCACGGGACGCTCTACGGCGGAACCTTGATGCGCTGGATCGAGACCTGCGCGCAGCTCTCCGCGCGCTCACATCTGCAAGGTGCCGCCGTGAGGCTGGTCGGGCTGCACGGGCTGACCTTCATCCGGCCGGCGCAGCGGCATGTCTTCATCCACGTGCGCTCGGCGGTCGCGCATACGGCGCAGGACACACTCACTGCGCTCGTCAACGTTCATGCCGAGGACCCGACCGAGGGCAAGCAGATCGAGACGCTTCGCGCCTTCCTCACTTATGTGCCGGTCGCCATCGACGGCGCGCCCCCAGCCGCGATCTGCGCCCTGGAATGCGTCAGCGACGAAGAGCGGGCCGTGTTCAACGAGGTGGAGCACCGCCTCGCGCTGCAACGGACGCTCGGCGACGGCGGCATCGGCTCCGCTCTCGCGCGGCCCGTGGCTCCAGCGGCGCGGGAGTCGCGATGATCTCCTTGCCGCCGCCGTTGGACGGCCGGCGGGTCCGTGTCGACGCCGGCCCGGGTGGCGCCTGCTCCCACCCGAGCATGGACTTCCTGGGGACGAATCAGGGCGCGCGGTTCTTCCGCTGCCAACGCTGCGGAGCGGTCCTGGTGCGGCAGGACGGGCGCGTCTGGATCGTTCCGATACAGCCCAAAACATAGCCGCAAAAGCCGCACTTCGTGCGGCAGCGACTAGTGCAACCGACGGAACAGCTCGAGCAGGATCTCGAACAGGATCAGCAGCACGATGGTCAGCTCCAGAAGCCACATGCGCCGGTCGCGCGCCACGTCGAGCACGAGCTCCAGGGCCTCGCGCACGCCTTGCAGCTTCTGCTCCATCGTGGTGTAGCGATCGACCAGATCGAATTCGGCGCGCAGCTCGTCGTAGATCCGGTCCATCTGCGGGTCGTCCCAGGTCGCGTCGGGCTTGTCGAGCAGGGCAAGCACGGTGAAGACCTCGTTGCGGGTGGCGATGGCCTCGCCGATGAACCGGTGCAGCCCGCGAACGCGCGTGGATACCGAGCCGTACCTCTCCAGCGGTTCGACGAGACCGATGGTCCGCGCGAACAGCCGCTCGACGATCCGCTCGTAATACTCGAGCGCGGCGCTCTGTGCGACGATCAGCGCCACCACGGCAGCGCGCCCGTCGCCGAACTGGTCGACGACGAGATTCCCGTCGACGATGTCCACCCGCCTTCCCGGCTCCTCGCGGACCGTGAAGCTTTCCCGCACCACCTGCCTGGTCAGACCGGGCCGCGCGCGGCCCAGGCGGGCGAGCTCCGCCTCGCGCCGGTCGGGAGGCACGTCGTGGAAGACGACGGCGCCGAACGGGTAGATGAAGATCTCCTCGTCGTCGCCGACGGGAACGCGCATCTCGCGCAGCCCAAGCCGGGCATCCGGATAGGCTGCGGCGAGCTCGCGCAGCGAGAGGTTCTCCTCGAAGGCGACGGCGGCGAATTGGTGCGTGCGGGGAGTCATCCCCGTAGTTCTACCCCGTGCGCGAACGATCAGCCGCGGGGCGGAGTGGAATTCGTGGCGTTCTGGAGCAGCTTCAGCTGCCGATCGAGCCGGTTGCGGAACGAGTCGTTGCCCTCGACGAACTGCAGGCCAAGGCCCTTCTCGACCCACGGCGTATGCGTCTGCCCCGCAGTCACCCGGTGGATCACCTTGGCCTGCACGCCGAGCGGCGCAGCGCTGTCTGGCAGCTCCAGCCGTACGGCGACGAGCGAGCCCACCGGAACTTCCTGTTCCGTGTGCACGTACAAGCCGCTGGTGCTGATGTTCCGCGCGCAGGCGGCGATCACCCTGCCTTCGCTTCCGATGGTCACGGGCAACGACGTGGGGTACCGGGGGGCGGCCCGATGAGGCGACGTGCCGCTGCCGTCCAGAGATGATCGGTTCACACGCGGCGCGAACAGCGCCAGCAATGCGTCGATGCGCTGCGCAACGCCGCGCACCGCGTCTACCAGGTCGAGCCAGAAGCCATCCCCCTGCCGCTTGCCGGCAGGCGCGCCGATGCGTCCCATCGCGGCGGCGGGTGGAAACGAGTCGGGCAGATACAGCTGCAGGGCAACCAGCGCGGCAGTCGGCGCGCGGTGCCGCGGACACATGAGGAGCATGCGGGAGTCCGTCATCTCTGCGGACGTCGTCTGGACGGCTGCTCCTTGATGAGCGGCGAACCGGACCGGGAATACGATCTTCATTCCCCACCTCGCGCGGTCTCCTTCGTACGCCCGAGGAGCATGTAAGTTTCAAGCGTCCGGCGCACCTACCCGGATCGGGCATGCGGCAGCGCCAACGGCCTGGATCAGTACAGGACGGTCACCACGGTGCCGGAGCCGGCCGCGGCGGCGACGCTGATGCGTGTCGCGGCGGGGACGACCTTCAGCTCGCCGCCGACGAGGACCGCCGCGGAAAGCGCCCGATGGCCGCCCAGGCGCACCTCGATCCCGTCGCCCGAGCCGCCCGCCTTGAACGCCGATGAGACCGTGGCGGAGGCGATGACGATCGCGCCGACCTGGAACGTTGCTCGATGACTGCCGGCCGCGGCGGCGAAAGAGACCAGCGATGCGAGGGCAGCGAGTCGGATGGTCATGCGCATCAGCCCGTGCGCGCTCCTGCAAGCTTTTTGCCACCGACCACGACGATCCGGTGCCGAGCGTGATCGACGTGGTACTCGAAATGCCAGCCGCCGAGATTCAACTCGGCATTGCCGGCCCGCATCGCGCTCCACAAGCCGCTTGTGGCGGGGACGTCCGCCAGCGACTCGGCGATGTCGAGCAGCACCTCGTGCGCGCGCGCGAGCAGTTCGGGCGGCGCACGGAGGGACTCCGCATAGCGCACGGAGAATTGCATGGGACCCACTAGGCGCCGAGCGATTCCTGCCGCCACACGCTCGCGGTACGTCTGTCTACTGAGTGACGCGAAATCGGGACCCGCGTCGAGGAAGCCGTTCGATACGAGAAAACATCGTCAGTACAGGACCGTCACCATGCTGTCGCCGCTTGCCGGCGCTGCCAGCGTGGCGCTCGCGGGGTCCGAAATCACCCTGACCGTATCGTTCACGAGCAGCGCCGCGGCCGGCGCGCGATAGCCCGCGGTGCGCACGCTGATTCCCGCACCGGAGCCGCCCCTGGTCAGCGTCGACGAGACGTTGGCGGACGCGACGACGACGGCACCGACCTGGAAGCTCCTTTGGAGCCCGCCGGCAGCGGCAGCGAACGAGCAGAGCAGGGCGAGGGCGGCGGCGGCGAATTGAGTATTCATGCCCTACGGCTAGAGCAAGGGGCCGGCCAGCGCGGCGGGCCCATTTCCCGGCCACTTGCGCGCCGCCGGACCGTCAAGAGCTCCGCCGTTGACGCTCCCGCCGTCAATCCTTTGACGCGCGTTTTTGCAATGAGGCGACGGCCGCGGTACAGCCGAAGCAGGATGCGCCCGGCGCGACGGCTTCTGATCCTCGATGACGACACGGAGCTCGTAGATGCGGTAGCGCGCCATCTGGAGCGGCATGGATACTCGCCTACGCGGACCTACATGGTGGCGGAAGCCGCTGCCGCAATCGACCAATCCGTCCGCGATGCATTGCCCTTCCAGGCAATCGTGACCGATCTCCAGCTTCCGGACGGCGATGGACGCGCCATCGTCAGGCTGGCGCGAGAGAGGCTGCCCAGCTGCCCCGTGCTGATGATGACCGGATCCGGTTCCATATCGGGCTCGGTCGAGGCCATCCGGTTGGGGGCGGTCACCGTCCTGGAGAAGCCCGTATCCCTGGAGACGCTCGCGAACGAGTTGCGGCAGGCGGTCGATGATCGTGCGGAATTGGAGGACGGCCTCGATGCGGCGACCAACGCAGGGATCATCGGGCGGTCCGCAGCCATCCGCGGCGTGCTGGACGCGTTGTTCCTGGCCGCTCCGACGGACGTGACGATTCTCATCGAGGGCGAAACTGGCACCGGCAAGGAGCTGGTCGCAAAAGCGGTGCACCGGCTGTCGCGCCGTTCGCGCGCGCCGTTCATTCCCGTGAACTGCGCCGCGCTGCCGGAGACGCTGGTCGAGAGCGAGCTCTTCGGCCACTTGAAAGGCGCATTCACGGGCGCCGACAAGAGCCGGGAGGGGCGATTCCAGCAGGCGCATCGGGGAACGCTGTTCCTCGACGAGATCGGCGAGATGCCGCTGCCGCTCCAGCCCAAGCTGCTGCGCGCCATCCAGGAAGGCGAGGTGCAGCCGCTCGGGTCGACCAAGGCCGAAAAAGTCGACGCGCGCGTGGTGGCAGCCACCAACCGCAAGCTCGAACAGCAGGTCGCTGCCAGGACGTTCCGGGCCGACTTGTACTACCGCCTGAACGTCGTCCCGCTGCACATCCCTCCTCTGCGGGAGCGTCCCGAGGACGTGGCAGTGCTGGCGGCACACTTCCTGAAACCTGCCAAACGCAACCTCACTCCGGCGGCGATCGCCGCGCTCGAGCGCTATGCCTGGCCTGGCAACGTGCGCGAGATGGAAAACCTCATCCAGCGTCTTCTGGTCTTGAAACCACAGGGCGATCTGGACCTCGCCGATCTGCCACCCGCGGTGCGTGGCGCGCCGGCGTCATCCGGCGCGCCTGCGGCCGCGCTACCCGGGCAGGGCGTAGACCTGCATGCGGTCCTCGGAGATCTGGAGGATCGGCTGATCCGCGAGGCCCTCGAGCGCAGCGGTGGAAACCGGAACCAGGCGGCTCAGTCGCTCGGGATCAAGCGCACGACGCTGGTGGAGAAGCTGCGAAAAATGGCGCGGCGCGAAGGTAGCTGATCGAGAGCGCATCTCACAACCCGGTCCAGTCCAAAGACATGGCCGCAAAGCCGCACTTCGTGCGGCAGCGGCTAGCGTCGCCGGTGATCACGCTTCCGCTTCGGCGAGTGGCTGCCCGTCGGCCTCCAGGGACTTGCGCAGCTCGGCCTTCGCCATGGACTTCGCCAGCGCTTCCTGGGGGAGGATCAGCTTGCGGCGAACGAGATCGAGCAGCGCGTCGTTGAGCGTCTGCATGCCCTGGCCACGCCCGGTCTGCATGATGGAGGCCAGCTGGTAGGTCTTGCCTTCGCGGATCAGGTTCGACACCGCGCTGTTCGCGAGCAGCACCTCGCGCGCCGCCACCCGCCCCCCGCCCACTCTCTTGCAGAGCGTCTGGGTGACGACCGCCTTGAGCGACTCGGACAGCATCATGCGGATCTGCGATTGCCGGTCCGCAGGGAACTGATCGATGATCCGATCGACGGTGGACGGCGCGGTGTTCGTGTGCAGCGTTCCAAAGACGAGGTGCCCGGTCTCGGCGGTTTCCAGCGCGATGGAGACGGTCTCCAGGTCGCGCATCTCGCCGATCAGGACCACGTCCGGATCCTCGCGGAGCGCGGCGCGCAGTGCCGCTTTGAAGCTGTCGGTATGCATGCCGACTTCGCGCTGGTGGATCGTGCAGCGTTTCGGCTGGTGCACGAACTCGATGGGATCCTCGATGGTGATGATGTTGTCGTCGCGGTTGCGGTTCACGAAATCGACCATCGCCGCGAGCGTCGTCGATTTTCCCGAACCGGTCGGTCCCGTGACCAGGATCAATCCCTTGGGAAGGAAGCAGAGATCGAGCAGCTCTTTGGGGATGGCCATCTCCTCGGCGCTGAACACCTTGCCGGGGATGCGACGCAGGACGGCGGCGATTCCCGATCGATCGCAAAAAAGGTTCACGCGATAGCGGGAGTCGCCGATCTCGTGCGCGAAGTCGGTGTCCTTGCTGGCGAGCCACTGTTCGCGGTTGCGCGGAGGAGCGATGCTCCAGAGCATCTCGGCCAGCTGCTCGGCGGAAGCTTCGCCCCAGCCTTGCAATGCGCAGATGTCGCCGTCGATGCGAAGCGCGGGCAGCGCACCGCTCGTCAAGTGCAGGTCGGACGCCCCGCGCTCTGCGCAGAGCCCGAGGAGCTCTTGCATCGCGGAGGCGGGGTCCGTGGGCGCTTTCTCCACGGGCTGCCTCGCGGCGTCCACGGGCGGCCTCGCGGCGCTCGGCTGCTCCCGCGGGACGCGCGGTTGCGCGACAGGGCGCCGCGACCCCGCCTGTATGTCGGGGTCTCCGTTCGAGGGCACGCCGCCGCCGTATGCCTCGGCCGCTCTGTCGGTGGTGTCCACGAGCTCGATGGATGCGGGCGTCGCGTGATTCGTGGCCGGCCGCAACTCTGCGAGAACCTCGCTGCCGTCCGGCATGAAGCGGACGTGCACCCTCCCGCCGGGCGCCGTGTACTCGAATTCCTCGACGTGCGCGCCGGAGAAACCCTGCGCCTGATATGGCGGCATGAGCTCGGCGACCGCGGAGACGATGTGCGCGCTCGACAACGTCCGCTGCATCACCGCCTGGGTGGTACCTCGAGGCCCCTCGAGGTAGGCGGCCGAACCGGTCTTCAGCACGAGCCCGGCGGACCGGCGCAGGAACAGCAGCTCGATGAATTTGTCCAGCCTCTTCATCTCAGGTATCGAGCAGGTCCGCTTCGGCGAGCAGCAGCAGCTCCGCCTCGGCATCCGGCGTCGCCTCCCCGAGGCTGCGCCGGGCACGGTGCCTGCGCACGATCTCGAGGAGCTTTCGCTTTTCCTCCTCGAGCACGATCACGTCGAATGCGAGGTGCACGACGGTGCGCAGGTCGGCGTTGTTCCAGGGCTTGCGGAGGAAGCGGTACACCTCGGCCTCGTTGATCGAGCGCACGGCGAGCTCGGGATCCGTGTCGCCGGTGAGCATGATCCGCAGCATGTGCGGCCAATGGCGCCTCACCTCGCTGAACAGCTCCATTCCGGAGATGCCCGGCATGTTGTTGTCGCTGATGAGGAGCTCGACCGGGTGATCACGCAACATCTCCAGCGCTTCTTCGCCGCTCTCGGCGGCGAAGACCGTGTAGCCGGCGTCCCTGAGGACGCGGGTCAACCCCGTGCGCACGTACTCCTCGTCGTCGACGACGAGCACGGTCCTGGAAGGCAGGACGGCATCCTTCATGCGGCCGACCGCAGGCGCATGGAGAAAACGGCGCCCCCGCCGTCACGGTCGAGCACGTGCGCGACGCCGCCATGGCCGTCCGCCACCAGCTTCACCATGTAAAGACCGAGGCCGAAGCCCTTGCGGGGGCCGCCCTTCTTCGCTTCGACCGAGCCATACTTCTCGAACATGGTGGCTTTGAGCTCCGCCGGGATGCCGGGGCCGCGATCGCTCACTTCGATCTCCACCGTTCCGTCGCGATGGCGCACGGCCACGGACACGTCCTTCCCCGCCGGGGTGTACTTGAGCGCGTTGCCGAGCAGGTTCTCGATCGCCCGGCGCACCAGCTTTCCGTCCACCGATGCGATGGGCTCTCCGTCCATCGCGGTGGAGAGCTGGATGCGCTTGCGCCTGGCGGTCGGTTCGAGCGTCGCTGCCGCATCGCGCACGAGCGCCTTCAGGTCGACGGGGGCGCGCGCGATCGGCAGCTGGCCCTCCTCGAGCAGCCGGATCTGCAGGGCCTCTTCGAGCGAGTCCCGCATCCCGTCGGCGCTCCGCAGGGCCGCCTGCGCGTCCTCGCGGAGGTGGCCCTCGGGAGCGTCTTCGATGATGAGACTGAGGTGGCTGACGATTCCAGCGAGCGGGCTGCGCAGGTCATGGACCATGAGCGAGAGCATTTCGTCCTTGGTGTTCTGAAGCTGCGCCAGCTGCTTCAATTGCAGCCGGATGAGCGCGTCCTGCGAGCGGAGCCGCAGGAAGGCCCGAACGCGCAGCAGCAGCTCGCGTCGATCGACGGGTTTGGTGAGGAAGTCGTCGGCGCCTGCCTGGAGCCCCAGGTTCTTCTGCTCCTGCTCCGACAGCGCCGTCACCAGCAGCACCGGCAGGAACGCCTCGCCCGTCCGCTGCTTGATTTTCTGGCAGACGTCGTAGCCGCTCATTCCCGGCATCATCACGTCGAGGAGAATCAGATCCACTTGCTCTGCCACGAGCACTTCCAGCGCCGCGGGTCCGTTCGCCGCTTCCAGCACCCGGTGCTGGCCGCCGAGCATGGCGCGCAGCAGCGCCCGGTTGTGATCCTCGTCATCGACGACCAGGATCGAGGCGCCGTCCTTCGCGCTCATTCCTCTCCCGCGCGATCGGCCTGGGCGAGCAGGAGCTCTGCTTCTTCCTGCCGGGCCAGGGCTGCCAGGTAGGGGAAATCGCGTTCGAGCGTGCGCACGAACTGGAGCTGCCGCCGCAACGCCTTCACCAGCCGCCGGTTCTCCTCCTCGAGCTGGATGGCCTCGAAGGCGAAGTAGACCGTGACCCGGATGGTGGTGTTGTTCCAGGGTTTGGGAAGGAACCGGTAGACCTCGCCCTCGTTGACGGCGCGGATGATGGTCTCCCGCTCCGGATCTCCCGTGAGCATGATCCTGCAGACATGCGGATGCCGTTCGCGGATGAGGCGGAAGAACTCGATGCCGCTCATGTCGGGCATGTTGTGATCGCTGATGACCAGCTTGATCGGTTGCTGGCGCAGGATCTCCAGCCCCTCCGTCGGGCCTTCGGCCGAGGTCACCGTATAGCCCTCGCGCTCGAGCAGTCTGGTCAGCGCAGTCCGGACCTGCTCTTCATCGTCGACCACCAGGATGGTGCGCCCTGGAAACTTCGTGACCGTGGCCGGATTCGCCATCGCTTCATCGATCCTCAATGAGGGGGTGGGAATCAAGTTAATCGGCGCTCGCCAGGGCACGGCGCCGCTGTGCGTGCATGTCGGTGGAAGGTCGGCGAGCGTGAGATGGTCGGAGTGGCTGATTCCGCCCGGCAGGATTTAGCAGCAGCCGCGGGAGCAGTGTAGCGTCGCTGGATGCCGTACCCGCTCCTGCTGGAGATCCTCACTTTCGTCTCCCAACGGCGCGGAATCGATTTCCGGGATTATCGCCGCGATACGCTGCGGCGCCGCGCGCAATCGAGGGTGCGCGCGACCGGCTGCACGGATCTGGCGGCCTACCGCTCTTTCCTGGTGACCGATCGCGAGGAGGTCGACCGGCTGATCGAGACGCTGGTCGTGCCGGTGACGGAGTTCTTTCGCGACGCATGGACGTTCCGCGAGCTCGATCGACGCGTGCTCCCCATCCTCGCGGCGCGCAACGCGCCCATCCGGGCGTGGGTGATCGGCGCGGCGACGGGCGAGGAGGCCTACACCCTCGCCATGCTGCTCGCGGAAGCGTCGATGCGGGGGACCGGAAGCGGCTTCGAGATGATCGCTTCCGATCTCGACCGCCGCTCGCTCGAGGTGGCGCGAGCGGGCGTCTATCCGGCTGCCGCGGCCGTCGGCATTCCCCACGAGCTCTACCCGCGTTACTTCCGATCGGATGGCTCCGGCATCCGCATCGTCGACAGTCTTCGCAATCGCATTCAATTCGCGCAGCACGATCTCGTCGGACCGTCCCTGGCGCCGCAGGAGGCGATCGTCGCAGCCTTCGACATCGTGCTGTGCCGCAACGTCCTGCTCTATTTCGATGCGGCTCTTCGCGCCAAGGCGCTGGCGCGGCTCGCCGGAGTCCTGGAACCTGGCGCCGTGCTGATGATCGGCCACTCGGAGCTGCTGCCGGGGGAAAGCGAGCGGCATTTCCAGCCGTACCCGGGGGCGAAGGCCGGCGCCGGGATCCTCGTACGGAGGGAATCGTGAAGCTGCGGTTTCGCGATTGGCCGTTCCGCTGGAAGCTGCTGGCACTCGGAGCCGCCGCCTCGGCCGTGCCGCTGGTCGTCACCACCGTTGTCGCGTTCCGCACGGGGAGCACGCTGATGCGGCAGTCCGCGCTCGAGCTGCTCGCCGCGCGAGCCGACGACCTGGCGGGCGACCTCGACGCCTTTCACCTGGGGTTCCGCCGCGCGACGGATCGGCTCGCCTCGATGTCCGGAATCAAGGACTTCTGCACGCTTCCGCCCCTGGCGCGGCGCGAAGCCGAGCCGCGCATCGAGGAGATGTTCGCCGCGTACGGCGCCGCCGACCCGCGGACGCATCTGGTCGCGCTCTTCGATCGCGACGGCACCGTCACGGCGGCGACGATTCCCGGAGTTCGCGGCCGCAACTACGCCTTCCGCCGATACTTTCAAAGCGCGGTCGCAGGGCAACCCACCACCTCCGAGGTGTTCATCTCCGCGACGGAGGCCGGCGCCATTCCGACGATCGCGTATGCCGCTCCCGTGAAGGACGCGGCGGGCCAGGTGCTCTGCGTTTCACTGGTCGTGGCGCGCGGCCAGGAATTCTGGGACCTCGTCGCAAAGGGAAACGGGAGCGCGGGTCCGGGCAGCTATTCGGTGATCTACGATCAGTTCGGGGTGCGCATCGCGCACAGCTCCCAGCGAGAGGAGGTGTTCCATCCCGCGGGGCCACTGGACGCCGCCACCATCGCGATGTTCGCGGCCGAGCGCCGCTTCGGCGAAAACACCCGGCAGCTGCTCGAGGCGACGGTGCCGATGCCGGAGGAGTTCTCGTACGTGCTGAGCGGTGCGGTGACGAACGAATTCAAGACTACCTCTCCCGAGAACGGGCTGGTGACCCTCGGCGTCGTTCGACGGCTGACGACGGTCCCCTGGACGCTGTTCTACTTCGCCCCGGAGCGCACGGTACTGGCGCCGGTCCACCGGCTCGTCCGCGAAACGGTCTCCATGAACGGCATCGTGCTCGTCCTCGCGACGCTCGCTGGCCTCCTTTTCGCGCGGCGGATCACCGGCCCCGTACAGGCGCTGACCTCGGCGGCGCGCGCCGTCCGTGCCGGAAACCTCTCCGTCAATGTCGATGCAGGCTCCGCCGACGAGCTTGGAGAGCTCGCCTCGTCCTTCAACAGCATGGCCGCTGCGCTGCGCGCTGCGCGCGAGGACCTCGAGGAGAAGGTGAGGGCGCGCACGGAGGCCCTGAGCGTCGCGAAGATCTCGCTGGAGGCGCAGAATCAAGCCCTTGCCGAACGGACCGCCGAGTTGACCGTCCGCCAGCAGCGCGACATCGCCTACGGTCGCGCGCTGACCACGCTCGCAGGAGAAGGGACGCTCGCGCTCGTGCTGACGGCCGTCTTGCGTGACGTTTCCGCTTACTGCGGCGCGTCGTTCCTCGTCTGCTACCGGGTCTCCGGCGAGTCGCTGTTGCCGATCGCGCACACAGGTGTCGCGGGGGCTCCGGCTGCAGCGGCGCTATCGCCCGGGAGCACTGCCGACGAGGTCTTCGGTTCACGCCGGCCCGTGGTCCTCGATCCGGTCCCGCAGGACGTGCAGCGGCGATTCGTGACCGTCCTCGCGGCTGGGCGGACGCGCTCGGTCGCGCTCGTGCCTCTGATGGTCGGCGAGCGCCGGGTTGGATTGATCGTCTCGGGAGCGGAGGACCTGCTCGAACAGCGCTCCGTCCAGTTCCTCGCGGACCTGTCGCTGCCTCTCGCCATGACCATCGTCCGTTACGACCTGCATCAGCAGACGGGCGAGTTCGCCGAACGGCTGGCGAGAAGCAATGAGGAGCTGCAGCTCCAGACCGAGGAGCTGGAGGCGCAGCGGGTCGATCTGGAGGCGAAGAACGTCGAGATCCAGAAGGCTGACCGGCTCAAGTCGGAGTTCCTCGCCAACATGTCGCACGAGCTGCGCACGCCACTGAACGCGATCATCGGCTTTTCCGAGCTGCTCCTCGAAGAAGGCCGGCAGACACTTTCGCCGGAGCACACCAAATTCGTCGAGGACGTCCTGGCGAGCGGCAGGCACCTGCTCGCGCTGATCAACGACATCCTCGATCTGGCGAAGATCGAATCCGGCCGGCTCGAGCTGCAACTCGAGCCGGTCGCGGCCGAGAGCGTGATCCAGGACGCCGTCTCGCTCGTCGCTCTGCAGGCCCAGCGCAAGAGCGTCGAAATCCGCACCCGGCTCGCCTGCTCGACGGCGGTCCTCGCCGACCGTGGCAAGCTCCGGCAGGTCCTCCTCAACCTGATCTCCAACGCCGTGAAATTCAGCGGCGATGGCTCGACGGTCGAGGTGGGCGCCGAGGAAGTACCTTCCGCCGTCCGCTTCTGGGTGCGCGACGAAGGGCCCGGCATCGATCAAGCGCTCATGCCCCGCCTGTTCCAGCCGTTCGTCCAGGGCGACAGCACCCTGGCGAAGAAGCACCAGGGCACCGGCCTCGGCCTCGCCATCTCCAAGCGCCTCACCGAGCAACACGGTGGAACCATCGAAGTCAGCAGCACCGCGGGGAAAGGGACCACTTTCTTCGTCAACATACCCACCGTTGCTGCGGCGGTGCCTTGGGCAGCCGGCTCCATGCCGGCCGTCAACGAGGCCGCCGCTGCGCGGCTGCCGGCACCCAGAGCAGAGAAGGAGGGTGAGCGCCCCCTCGTGCTCCTCGTCGAGGACGACATCTCCACCGTCCGGCTGATCCGCGCTTACCTGCGCGACGCCGGCTACGAGCTCGCCGAGACCAGCGATCCCGCAAACGCGCTGGAGCTGGCGAAGCGGCTACAGCCTGCGGCGATCCTCCTCGATCTCGATCTCGACGGAGAAGACGGCTTGCTGGTGCTCCAGGCGCTGAAGGCCGATCCGGGAACACGACAAATCCCGGTGGTCATCGAGTCCGTGCTCGCCGAAGAGAAGCGGGGACTGCTGCTCGGGGCGGCGGAGTATCTGACCAAGCCGCTGGACCGCGGGCGCCTGCTCGAAAGCATCGGGCGACTCGGTCAGGTGGACGCCGGCGACGCAAAGCTGCTCGTGCTCGCGATCGACGACGATCCGGTCGTGGCCACCGTATTGCGATCGGTCCTGGCGCCTGCCGGATTCCGCCTCATCAGCTCGCCGCTCGGGCGCGAGGGCATCGAGCTCGCACGCCGGGAGCAGCCCGCGCTGGTCATCGTGGATCTCCTGCTGCCCGACATCTCCGGATTCGAGGTGGTCGAGTCCCTCAGGACCGATCCGCGCACGCAGGCGCTTCCCGTGATCGCCCTCACGGCCGCCAATCTCTCCGCGGCGGACCGCCGCCGCCTGGAGAACCGGGTCTCCTCCCTCGCCCAGAAGGGCGACTTCACGCGCGATTCGGTGCTGCTCGCGGTGCAGCGCGCCATCGGCGCTGCTCCAGTGGCCGGCCCCGGCAATGGGCCGACGATGCTGGTCGTCGACGATCACGATCTGAACCGCGAGCTCATCCGCTCACTGCTAGAGCGCAAAGGGTATCGGGTACTGCAGGCAGACAACGCCGAGGCCGGGATCGAGATCGCCAGGCGGGAACACCCCTCGCTGATCTTCCTCGACCTCTCGATGCCCGGGAAGGATGGCTTCCAGGCTGCCCGGGAGCTGAAGGCAGACGAGACCCTGGCGACCACCCCTCTCGTCGCAGTCACCGCGCTCGCCATGCGTGGCGACGAGGAGCGCGCCAGGAAAGCGGGGTTCGACGCCTACGTGACGAAGCCAGTCGACCGGCGCGTGCTCGAGGAGACCGTCGAAAGTCTGCTGAAGCGCCCGCGCCCTCCAACGAGCCTTCCCGGCTGAACGACGCGGCGCCGCGACTCGCTCGAGGCGCCGCCGCGTTCCTGACCGCTCACTTGCTGGCGGTGCCAGTCCCGGCCTTTCCCATCCATTCCTTGGGGTCGACCTTGCCGTCGTGGTTCTGGTCCATCCGGTCGAAGAACTGCTCCTGGAAAGACAAGAACTCTTCGCGCGTCACATAGCCCTTCTTGTCCTTGTCGATCATGTGCATCACTTCCATGGCCTTCATGCGTGCGAGTTGGTCATACGAGCGGGCCTCGTCGCTGGTGGTCGGAGCGGCGGCGCGTGCCACCGGTGCAACGAAGGCGAACAGCAAGGCGGCGGCGGCCAGACTCTTGATGCTCGAGAGCTTCATTCGGGACATGATTGACTCCTCGCGTGAGGTGGGTGCTCAACAGTCGTCTCGTGAGCGATACGCTCGTTACTGTGATCGCGTTACGGGATACGCATCGGCGCGCCGATCAGGGGATGCCGCGGACGCATGAGAAGTGGCCAGAGCCGCCCTGTAAGCCGGGTTCTGTCACGCCGGGTCGTTGCCTTCCCGGCGGCGGCGCACATTCCTCTAGGACCGGCGTTGCCGCCGGCCTCCAGCGAGCGACCCGGGAGCGCGGCGGGC